>Ga0070741_10000592_pt1 | contig 126397 bp, 123 predicted proteins | sample Coa_R1_4_FD_66440 | JGI IMG/M metagenome (GOLD analysis project Ga0070741, IMG submission 66440) | Surface soil microbial communities from Centralia Pennsylvania, which are recovering from an underground coalmine fire - Coalmine... | ecosystem: Environmental > Terrestrial > Soil >... | reverse complement strand
CCCTCGCGCACGACCTCCAGGGCCTCGGACGCCGCGAGCGCACCGCCGATCGCGCCCGCGACGACGCCGCGCCCGCGACCGGCGATCGACACGGCGACGCTCTCCGGCGGATCGTCGCCGAGGAGGCGCTCCTTCGCCTCGCGGCACTGGTCGACGAGCTGCTGCCAGCGCGCGGCGTCGAGACCGCCGGCCGCGGACCGGTCGGCGACGCGGCGGGCGAGCGCGATGTCCATGTTGTCGCCGCCGAGGAGCAGATGATCGCCGACCGCGACGCGCTCGAGCGCGAGCCCGTCCGCACCGCGCCGCACGGCGACGAGCGAGAAGTCCGTCGTGCCGCCACCGACGTCGACGACCAGCACGAGCCGCACGCCGGCGAGCCGCTCACGCCAGTCGGCGTGCGCCGCGATCCACGCGTAGATCGCCGCCTGCGGCTCCTCGAGGAGGCGGATGCGCGCGAGGCCGGCGGCTTCCGCCGCGCGCACCGTGAGCTCGCGCGCCACCTCGTCGAACGATGCCGGCACCGTCAAGACTACGTCCTGCTCGGCGAGCCGCTCTCCGGGATGGGCGGCGTCCCAGGCGTCGCGCAGGTGCTCGACGATGCGGCTCGACGCTTCGACCGGCGAGAGGCGGGGCGCGTCCGGCGCGCCGCCCCACGGCAGGATGCGCGCGTCGCGGTCGACGCCGCCGTGGCAGAGCCACGACTTGGCGGACGTGACGAGGCGTCCGGCGACGCGCGCTCCGAGCCGGCGCGCGTACGCGCCGACGGCGAAACGCTCGTCGCCGCGCCACGGGAGCGCGAGCGCGCCGGGCGGCACGTCGTGCTCGCCCGCGAGGTAGACCGCGGAGGCGAGCGTGTCGCGCGCGCGCACCTCGCCTTCGCCCGCGAGCTGCGGGACGGGGAAGACCGACACCGCCCGGCCGCGGCCGGGCTCCGCCCACGCGACCGCGGAGTTCGTCGTCCCGAGGTCGATGCCGACGACGTAGCGGGCGCCGCCGCCGTGCGGGGCCGTACTCACGCGCGCGCGCTCTCGCGGACGTTGAACTCGAGTCGCCAGCGCTCGCTCTCGCCGGGCGGCGCGAACCAGAGCTCGAGCGTTCCGATCTCGGTCACGTGGGCGGAGAGGCGGACGGGCACCCGGCTCCCCGCATCCCCATCGAGCTCGACCTTGAGCGGCGACAGCTCGTCGAGCTCGGACGTCTGCCACTCGTCGAGCACCTCGCCGATCCGGTCCTCGCGCCGGGTGGACGACGCGAAGAAGCGGAAGGTCGCGGCCTGTCCCAGGAGGAGCCCGAACTCCGCGCCGGGCACCGCGAGACGGCTCCCCTCCTCGATCCCGAACGGGACGACGCACACCGCCTTGACGGGCGGCGGATGGCCGGGCACCGCCGGCATCGCGCTCGCCACGCCGACGTAGTACGAGCGCGCGGTCCCGCCGCGGATCCGGACGCCGCGCCCGCGCCGCGCGAGGCCGTAGTAGGCGGCGCCGCGCGCGACCGCGTGCTCGAGGTCGGTGCCGGCGAGCGCGCGCGGCAGATCGCCATCCGTCGCGGCGCGCTTCCAGCGCGCCAGCACGTCGGCGACGCGCGACCGCAGCATCTCGGCGCGCATCACGCCGCCGTTGAAGAGGACGAGGGTCGGCATTCCGCTCGCCGCGGGCGACTGCTCGCCCACCGCGTCCGCGTGCGCCGCGAGGAAGCTCGCGAGGTGCCGCGTCACCGCCGGGTCCGCGGCGTACGGAAGGCCGATCTCCGCGAGACCGGCGCCGGCGTCCGTCGCCGCGCGCTCGTCGGCCGCGACATCCGGGAAGAAGCCGTCGACGAGGACGGCGCGCGCCTCGTCGCGGCCGAGCTCGGTCTTGATCGTGCCGCCGACGAGCTTCTTGCCCCGCCCGAGCAGGACCAGCGGGACCGCCTCGGGCGGCGACGCGGAGAGCAGCGCCTCCTTCGCGTCGCGGCACGCGAGCACGAGACCGCGGAACTGCCACGCGTCGAGGCGCGTCCCCGAGCGCGCGAGGCGTGCGCGCACGTGGACGGCGAGTGCCAGGTCCATGTTGTCGCCGCCGAGGAGGACGTGGTCTCCGACCGCGATCCGCCGGAGCGTGAGCTCGCCGTTCTCCTCCGCCACGAGGACGAGGCTCAGATCGGTCGTGCCGCCGCCGACGTCGCAGACGAGCAAGACGTCGCCGGGCTTCACCTCGCGCCGCCAGGCGTCGCCGCTCGCCTCGACCCAGGCGTAGACCGCCGCCTGCGGCTCCTCGAGCAGGTGCAGGTTCTCGAGGCCCGCCTCGGCGGCCGCGCGCTGCGTGAGCTCGCGCGCCGCCGCGTCGAACGACGCCGGCACCGTCAAATAGATCTCCTGGCGCTCGAGCCGGGCGTCGGGCCCATCGGCGGTGTGCGCCGCGTTCCACGCGTCGCGCAGGTGGGCGAGGTAGGCCGTCGAGGCTTCGACCGGGGATCGCCGGAGCGCCGGCTCGGGCGCTTCCGCGGCGGCCTCGCCGACCCCCGCCCAAGGCAGGATGCGCGCCAGGCGATCGACGCCGGGATGGCAGAGCCACGACTTCGCCGACGAGACCACTTGCGCCGGCACCTCCGCGGCGCGCCGCGCGGCGAGAGCGCCGACGACGCCGTCGGCTGCGCCCCACGGCAGTCGAAGGGATTCGGGCGGCACCTCCCCGGCGCGTGGCAAGTAGAGAAACGACGGGAGAAGCGAGCGCTCCTCCACCGTGCCCGGTGCCGTGAGCTGCGGGATCCCGAACACCCGGATCGGCGGCAGCTCGCCGGCCGCCGCCGGCTCGCTCGTGTCGGCGTACGCGAGAGCGCAGTTCGTCGTGCCGAGGTCGATGCCGACGACGTAGCGGGCGTCCGCACGCGCCGGCGGGGCGCTGCGCTTCATCCCACCTCGACCTCGGCCGGCATGAGGATCGTCGGGTCGCTGCCCTCGGTCGGCATCGGAAGCCGCGGGTCGCGCGCGCGCCAGCCGCCGTGCCGCAGCACGCCGCGATAGGGCGGCGGGCCCGATGGGCTTCCGGTGACGCGGATCGAGGCCGGATCGAAGCCGGCGGGGACCTCGATCGGATCGCCGTCGTCGCCGGACAGGATGGGCTCGAGCGCCATGCGCGAGTCGATCGCCTTCCGGAGCGCGGCGTGGATGCCGCGCACGGCGCTCCCGACCTGGTCGTCGCTGTAGCCGGCGATGTCCTCGCGCACGAAGTCGAGGAGGCGCGCGTCCTCCTGGAGCGCGGCGAGGAGACGGAGCGCCGGCGCCGGCGAAGGCGCCGCCACGACGGGCGGCGCGGGACGCTCGTCCTTCGCCTGGGTCGCCGCGCGAGGGCGGGCGCGACGGCCGTCTCCCACCTCCGCGGACGACCGGGGCGCCGAGCGGTCGGCCGCGTCGGCGGCGACGCGCGGCCCGCCGGCGAGGGCGAGCACGACGGCGACGACGAGCGGCCCGAGCACGACGATCGCGAGCCATGGCAGCGCTCCGGCGCCCCAGGCCGCGCCCGCGGCGCCGACGAAGTCGCCGCCGCGGATGCGCTCGAGCCCGTCGGCCAGCGCGGGCGCCACGTCGGGGGCGGTCAGCTTCGCGACCGCGAGCGCGTTCGCGACGGCGAGGACGAGCAGCAGGGCGGCGGCGAGCGCGACGCTCGCCGCGCGACCGGATCGGGTCTCGCTCATGGCTTCGATTCCCTCTGTCTGCATTTCGATCGGGCGGCGGAGGCGGGGGCCCGGGCGACTCCCGGCGCTCGACGTTCGTCGTGCCGGGAAAATTGCCGGTGCGCGCCCGCGCTGGTAACGACATAACAAATGCCGGTCTCCCTGGAAGACGTGCAGCACATCGCGCTGCTGGCGCGCCTCGGCCTCGCGCCCGAAGAGGCCGAGAGCCTACGGCGGGATCTCGACTCGATCCTCGGCTACGTCGCGAAGCTCGACTCGCTCGACACGCGCGACGTCGAGGCGACCGCCCACGTCGTCGACCTGCCGACGCCCCTTCGGGACGACGTCGCCGCCAACCCCGAGGTGCCGGAAGACATGGTCCGGAACGCACCGGATCGCGATCGCACCTTCCTGCGCGTGCCCAAGATCATCGAATGAGCATCGGGTGACCAGCGCGTGACCGACCCGACGGCTTCCACGATCGCCGAGGTCCGCTCGGCGCTCGAGCGTCGCGAGGCGAGCGCGCGCGACGTCGCGCGCGCGTTCCTCGATCGCATCGCCGCGCTCGAGCCGCGCCTGCGTGCGCTGCTGACCGTCACCGAGGAGCGCGCGCTCGCCGACGCCGCCGCGGCCGACGAGCGCCTCGCCCGCGGCGAGCGCGGCCCCCTCCTCGGCATCCCGATCGTGCTGAAGGACATCTTCGCGACGCGCGGCATCGCGACCACGTGCGGCTCCCGCATCCTCGACGGCTTCGTCCCGCCCTACGACGCCGACGCGACCGAGCGGCTCGCGCGCGCCGGCGCGGTCCTCGTCGGAAAGGCGAACCTGGACGAGTTCGCGATGGGATCGTCGACCGAGAACTCCGCGTTCGGGCCGAGCCGGAACCCGTGGGATCCCGAGCGCGTCCCGGGCGGCTCGTCCGGCGGCTCGGCGGCGGCGGTCGCGGCCGGCGAGTGCCTGGCCGCGCTCGGCACCGACACCGGCGGCTCGATCCGGCTGCCCGCGAGCTACTGCGGCGTCTGCGGCATGAAGCCGACGTACGGTCGCGTGTCGCGCTACGGCGTCATCGCGTACGCGTCGTCGCTCGACCAGGTCGGCCCGTTCGCGCGCACCGTCCGCGACGTCGCCGACGTGCTCGGCGTGATCGCGGGACACGACCCGCGCGACTCGACGTCCGTGCCGCGCCCGGTCCCCGACTACGCCGCCGCCCTGACCGGCGACGTGCGCGGGCTCCGCGTCGGGATCCCGCGCGAGTACTTCGTCGCCGGCATGGAGCCCGACGTCGAGCGGGCGGTGCGCGCGGCGACCGAGCAGCTGCGCGCGCTCGGCGCCGTCCCGGTCGAGGTCTCGCTCCCGCACACCCAGTACGCGGTCGCGACGTACTACCTGATCGCCCCGGCGGAGGCCTCGTCGAATCTGGCGCGCTACGACGGCGTCAAGTACGGGCTGCGCGAGGAAGCGCCGAGCGACAACCTCGGCGAGATGTACCGCCGCACCCGCGACGCGGGCTTCGGCGCGGAGGTGAAGCGTCGCATCCTCCTCGGCACCTACGCGCTCTCCGCCGGCTACTACGACGCGTACTACCTGAAGGCGCAGAAGGTGCGGACGCTCATCCGCCAGGACTTCCGCGCGGCGTTCGAGCGCTGCGACCTGATCGCGACCCCGACCGCCCCGACGACGGCGTTCCGCCTCGGCGAGAAGACGTCCGACCCGCTCCAGATGTACCTCTCCGACGTGCTCACGATCTCGGTGAACCTGGCCGGCCTCACGGCTCTGGTCGTGCCCTGCGGCTTCGACGCGGCCGGGATGCCGATCGGCCTCCAGCTGATCGCGCCGGCGTTCGGCGAGGACGTCGCGCTGCGGGCGGGCGACGCGTACCAGCGGGCGACGGAGTGGCACCTCCGCCGGCCGCCCGAGCCGGCGCCGGCGTAACCGGACGAGGATGCGATCCGCCAGCGAAGCGGCGAACGAGCGAGCGATGGAAGAGAAGCGCGACTACGGGAAGTGGGAGCCGGTCATCGGGCTCGAGGTGCACGCGCAGATGCTCACCGAGTCGAAGCTGTTCTGCGCGTGCTCCGCGAAGTTCGGCGCGTCGCCGAACGCGCACACCTGTCCGGTCTGCATGGGGATGCCGGGAGTCCTCCCGGTGCTGAACCGGCGAGCGCTCGAGTTCGCCGTCAAGAGCGCGCTCGCGACCGGCTGCGAGATCCCGCCCACCGCGCGCTGGGCGCGGAAGAACTACTTCTACCCCGACCTCCCGAAGGGGTACCAGATCAGCATGTACGAGGCGCCGCTCGCCGTGCACGGCGCGGTCGAGATCGAGACGCCGGCCGGCACGAAGCGCATCCGCTTGACGCGCATCCACATGGAGGAGGACGCCGGCAAGAACATCCACGACGCGCACGATCAGCACTCGCTCGTCGATCTGAATCGCGCCGGCGTCCCGCTGATGGAGATCGTGAGCGAGCCCGACATCGAATCGCCGGCGGACGCGGCGGCCTACCTGCGCTCCCTGCGCGCGATCCTGCAGTACATTCACGTGTGCGACGGCAACATGGAGGAAGGGAGCTTCCGCTGCGACGCCAACGTCTCGATCCGGCCGCGCGGGTCGACGGAGCTCGGGACGCGCACCGAGATCAAGAACATGAACTCGTTCCGGAACGTCGAGCGCGCGATCGAGAGCGAGATCCACCGCCAGATCGCGCTCGTCGAAAGCGGCGAGCGGGTCGTGCAGGAGACGCGGCTCTGGGACGCCGACCGCGCGCAGACGTTCTCCATGCGGTCGAAGGAGCACGCGCACGACTACCGCTACTTCCCCGAGCCCGACCTGCCGCCGCTGCACGTCGACCCGGCGTGGGTCGACGAGCTGCGCTCGAGCCTGCCCGAGCTTCCGGCTGCGCGCCGGCAGCGCTTCGTCGGCGAGTACGGCATCCCGCCCTACGACGCCGAGGTCCTGACAGCGCGCCGCGACCTCGCCGACTACTTCGAGAGCGCGGTGCGCGAGCACCGGAACCCGAAGGCGATCGCGAACTGGGTCATGGGCGACGTGCTCCGCCTCGTCCGCGAGCGCCGCCTCGACGACGCGCTCGTCATCCGCGACTGGCCGGTCCGGCCCGAATCGCTCGCCCGGCTCGTCGCCCTCGTCGACGACGCGACGATCAGCGGCAAGATCGCGAAGACGGTCTTCGAGGAGATGGTCGCGACCGGCGCGGCGCCCGCCGACATCGTGGAGAAGAAGGGCCTCGTCCAGGTGACGGACACGGGCGCGATCGGCCAGGCCGTCGAAGCCGTCCTCGCGCAGCATGCCGACAAGGTCGCCGAGTACCGCTCGGGCAAGGACAAGCTCTTCGGCTTCTTCGTCGGGCAGGTGATGAAGGCGACCGCCGGCAGGGCGAACCCTCAGGCGGTGAACGACCTGCTGCGCGCGAAGCTCGACCCGATGAATGTTCGCTCCTAGCGCCGCGCCCCCGCCTTGCCGGCGAGCAGGAAAGCGGCGATAACGGCGCGCCGCGGTCGAGCGCGCCTCGACCGCGCCAGGGAGGGCGATCGCATGTCGCATCCGCAGCGGAGGGCGAGTCGATGAGTCCCGAGCGGCCGCGGCGGACGTTCGTCGACACGCTCGGGCTCATCGCGGTCGGGCTCATGGTCGCGGGGCCGCTGCTCGCGTGGCTCCGGCTGGTGCCGGGCCTGGCGGGCTTCGGCCTCTACGCGCTCGGCGGGCTCCTCGCGATCGTGGCGACCATCGCGGCGATCGTGGCGGCCGTCCGCGGGCGCGGGTTCGGCGCCGGAAGGGTGATCGCGGTCGTGGGGGCGCTCGTGTTCGTGCTGACCGCATCGGCGGGTCGCGGCGCGCCGGCGATCAACGACTTCACGACCGACCTCGACGATCCGCCGGCTTATCGCCAGGCGGCGCTCGCGTCGGCCAACTCCGGACGCGACATGGGCTATCCGTCCGACTTCGCCACGCAGCAGCGGGCGTGCTGCGCCGATCTCCGTCCCGCCCGGCTGCCGGTGGCTCCCGACCAGGCGTTCGCGCGCGCGCGGCGAACCGCGGAGGCGATGCCGTCGTGGGAGATCGTCGCGGCCGATCCGACGACGGGCACCATCGAAGCGGTCGCGACGTCGAAGGTATTCGGCTTCCACGACGACGTCGTCATTCGGGTCCGTCCCGACGGTGGCGGCTCGCGCATCGACATGCGATCGAAGTCGCGCGACGGCCGTGGCGACCTCGGCGCGAACGCGAACCGCATCCGGGCGTACGTGACCGCCGTCGAAGCGCCCTCCTGAGCGAAGCGCCGCCCTGAGCGAACGGCAGCTCAGCCGAGCGCGCGCTCGATCGCGGCGAACAGATCCGCGAACCGATCGACCCCTTCCCCGCCGCCGACGGCGAACGGGCGGAGAGCGTCGGGAAGCCGCGTGCACGCGACGCGATGCGGGCGCGCCTCCGCGGCGGCGCGCAGCGCGCGGAATTCCTCGGGGCTCCGCACGCCGGCGAGCGCGTCGAGACCGGCACGCGCGGCGCGCGCCAGATCGCCGAGCTTGGCGCTCCACGGCTCGACCTCGCGCCACAGGTCCGCGTCGTCGAGCGAGAGCGCGAGCCGCGACGCGCAATCCGACAGCTCGTCCAGGTGCCGAGCGAGCTCCGCGAGACGCTCCGGATCCGCTGGCGCGCGGCCGAGCGCCGCATCGGCGAGGCGCGCGAGCTCGCCCGCTCCTTCCCCGGCCGCGAGCACGGGGTGGCCGCGGTGATGGTCGGCGAAGCGCGCGAACGCCTCGTGTGCGGTCGGGGCGATCTCCCTGACGGCGTCGGCGAACGCGCGCTCTGGGTCGTAGGCGCTCGGCGCGGCGAGGTAGCGCGCGATCGTCGCGAGCGCGATGCGCGACGCCGCCGGCTGGCCCATCAGGTTGACGACGATGCCGTCGAGCGCGTCCGCGAGCGCCGCGTCGCGACCGACGTACGGGCCGAGGAAGAGGTTCCACGGCAGCGCGTCGTTCACCGGATAGTTGTCCCATGCGATGACGGGCCGGCGCACGAGATCGCGGAAGCCGAGCGCGTCGTCGCGCGTGATGCGCGCGGAGAAGACGGCCGGACCCGTCCAGAGGATCGGGACGTCCGCGGGAACGCGCGCCGCGTAGGCGTCGAAGTAGGCGCGCGGCGGGCGACCGTAGATTGCGGCGAAGATTCCCCCGCCCGCGTCGAGCTCGGGCGCGGTTCCGGCGTAGTAGTTGCCGATGAACCAGAAGGCGGCCGCCGGCGCGATCTCGGCGACGCGGGCTCGCGTCCGCGCGACGAGCTCCGCCTGCAGCTCGGGATCGACGGCCGAGGAGTCGGCCGCGATGTCGTCGAAGAGGAGAGCGATCCCGCCCGCGCCGGCGTCGATGAGCTGTCGCAGCTTCGCGTCGAGCCTCTCGAACTCCCTGGCGTCCGACGCGTCGTACGTCAGACCCGGGGCGATCGCGTAGACGAGCCGCACGCCGCACTCGCCGGCGGTGCGCGCGAGGCTGGCGAATGCCGCGAGCTCGCCGGCGTCGTACGGGTCGCGCCAGCGCTCCCGGTGGAGCGGGTCGTTCTTCGGTGCGTAGACGTAGGCGTTCATCCCGCGCGCCGCGATGAAGCGCACGAGCCGCTCGCGCTCCTCCCACGAGAACGGCGTGCCGTAGAACCCTTCGATCGCGCCGCGAACCGCGAATGCGCCGCGCCCGCCTCCCGATGCGTCGGGCGCGGCTGCCGGGCGCGCCTTCTCGCCGGCGGCCGTCACGCGGACGCCGTCTTCACGTCCGTCGCAGGAATCCGTGCAAGAACCCGGGCGCTCGTCCGTCTTTGCGGGAGAAGGAGAGACCGATCGGTGGCGAGGGATCGCGCCGCGGTCCGCGGCACGAGAAATGCTGCCGAGGATTCGGAAAGGAGGTCTCCCATGGATTTGGAATTTGCTCCCGGTCGTCGGTGCCGGTCAACCCGACCGATCGCGCACCAGCGCGGCGTGCTGGGCCGCGCGACGGAAGGGACGATCCTCTCGGCGCGGGAGAATCTCGGACGCCAGCTCGTCACCGTCGGCTTCGACAGCGGCGAGAAGCTGGTGCTCTTCGCACACGAGATCGAGCCGCTCGACGCGGAGATCGCGCGCCGGCGTTCGTGACGCGCGCGTCGCGTCGCGAGGGCGCGTCGGCGAGTGCGCCGTGTCGACGCGCGACACGCTTCGCCTCGCGTCTCCCTGTCGCGCACGAGCGCGGCGGCGACTTCGACGCATCCTCGCGCGACGGCGACCGCGTCCGCACCCGCTCTGGGCGCGGGTTTTTTCACTTCTCGCTCGCTCTTCACCTTGACACTCCGGGATCGCTTTCGTAAGACAGCCCGCCCGGTTGGCGATCGTTGATTTCTTCTCCTGGAGGGGGGTGCGTATGACGAAGTCGGAACTCCTTGGAAAGCTGGCGGACGCGGGACAGATCTCGAAGAAGCAGGCCGATCAGGTTCTCCTGTCGCTCGTCGACATCGCGCAGAAGTCGATCAAGAAGGGCGATCCCGTGAAGATCCCCGGCCTCGGGATCCTGCGACTGCGCAAGATGAAGGCGCGCATGGGCCGGAACCCGCAGACCGGCGAGGCGATCAAGATCCCCGCGCGGAAGAAGGTGGGATTCACCGTCGCCAAGGTGTTCAAGGACTCGGTGCTCGGAGCGCCCAAGAAGTAGGCCGCGCTGCTTTCACCGCGAAAAGGCCGGGCCGCGCCGCGTGGGCGCGCCCGGCTTTTTTCGTCGTCCCGTCGGGTCGGACGGCAGCCGCTAGGAGGCCGTCACTTCCCGTGACACTTCTTGTACTTCTTCCCGCTGCCGCACGGGCACGGGTCGTTCCGGCCGGTCTTGTCGCCGTTCGCGGACGCCTTGTTCGCTGCCGGCGCCGCCTCGGTTACCGCGCCGTGGCTCAGCGTCATGGTCTGCGGGCGCTGGCGCTGCTGCTCGATGTGCTGAACGTCGTCCTCGCGCACGAGCTGCACGGTGAAGAGCTTCCGCACCGACTCCGTGTCGATGCGCGCGATCATCTCGCCGAAGAGCTCGAAGCCCTCCTTCTGGTAGGCCTGCAGCGGGTTCTGCTGCGCGTAGCCGCGCAGGCCGATGCCCTCCTTCAGGCGATCCATGTTGAGCAGGTGGTCCTTCCACTGCTGGTCGATGGTCTGCAGCAGGATGACCTTCTCGAGGTGCCGCATCACGGGCTCGCCGAAGGCGCGCTCGCGCTCCTCGTACGCCTGGGTCGCCATATCGGCGATGCGCTCGCGCAGGTGTTCCGGCGTCATGCCGGCGCGCTCGTCGTCGTCGAGCTCCAGCGGCAGCGCGAAGCGCTCCGCGACCGCGGTCGAGATCGACGACCAGTCCCACTCCGACGGCGCGCGCTCGCCGTCGACCGCCTCGCTCACGACCGAGTCGGCGACGTCCTCGATCATCTCGAGCACGTCCTCGCGCAGGTTCTCGCCGCCGAGCGCCTCGCGGCGCCGGTGGTAGATCACCTCGCGCTGCTTGTTCATGACGTCGTCGTACTCGAGGAGGTGCTTGCGGATGTCGAAGTTGTGGCCTTCGACCTTCGACTGCGCGTTCGCGACCGCGCGCGTGATCATGCGGTGCTCGATCGGGACGCCTTCCTCCATGCCGAGGCGCTCCATGAGGCCCTGGATGCGCTCGGCGCCGAAGATGCGCAGGAGGTCGTCCTCGAGCGAGAGGTAGAAGCGCGACGATCCCGGGTCACCTTGACGGCCCGAGCGGCCCCGGAGCTGGTTGTCGATCCGACGCGACTCGTGGCGCTCGGTGCCGACGATGTGGAGGCCGCCGGCCTCCACCACCTGCTCCCGCTCCGCGGCGCACGTCTCGCGGTACTTCTCGAGCGCCGCCTGGAAGTCGGGGTCGTCGGGATCGCGCGTGCCGACCTCGCTCGCGGCGAGGCTCTCGGGATTCCCGCCGAGGACGATGTCCGTTCCACGGCCGGCCATGTTCGTCGAGATCGTGACCGCCTCGAAGCGCCCCGCCTGCGCGATGATCTCGGCTTCGCGCTCGTGATGCTTCGCGTTCAGCACGTGATGGCGGATGCCGCGGCGCTTCAGCAGCCCGGACAGGTGCTCGGACTTCTCGATCGAGATCGTGCCGACGAGGACCGGCTGACCGCGCTCGTGACACTCCTCGATGTCCTCGATCACCGCCTCGAACTTCTCGCGCTCCGTCTTGTAGACGACGTCGGGATGGTCGTCGCGGACCATCGGCCGGTGCGTCGGGATCACCATCACGTCGAGGTTGTAGATCTTCTTGAACTCGATCGACTCGGTGTCCGCGGTGCCGGTCATGCCCGCGAGCTTCTTGTACATGCGGAAGTAGTTCTGGAACGTGATCGTCGCGAGCGTCTGGTTCTCGTTCTGGACCTTGAGGCCTTCCTTCGCCTCGACCGCCTGGTGGAGGCCGTCCGACCACCGGCGACCCGGCATCATGCGCCCGGTGAACTCGTCGACGATGATGACCTCGCCGTCGTTCACGACGTAATCGATGTCGCGCTTGAAGAGCGCGTGCGCGCGCAGCCCCTGGGTCACGTGGTGGAGCGTGTCGATCTGGCGCGGGTCGTAGAGGTTGTCGATGCCGAGGAGCTCCTCGGCGTGGGCAACGCCCTGCTCGGTCAGGATCACGGCGCGGGTCTTCTCGTCGACCGCGTAGTCGCCCTCCTCCTCCTCGCCCTTCTCCACCTTCCGCCCGCGCTGGAGGCGCGGGATGATCCCGTTGATGATCCGGTACTTGTCCGTCGACTCCTCGGCGGGCCCGGAGATGATGAGGGGCGTCCGGGCCTCGTCGATGAGGATCGAGTCGACCTCGTCGACGATCGCGTAGTTCAGGTCGCGCTGGACGTAGTCCTCGAGCGCGAACTTCATGTTGTCGCGCAGGTAGTCGAAGCCGAATTCGTTGTTCTGACCGTAGGTGATGTCGGCCTGGTAGGCCTGCTTCCGGGTCGCGTCGTCGATGCCGTGCACGACCACGCCGACCTCGAGACCGAGGAAGCGATAGACGCGGCCCATCCACTCGGCGTCGCGCCGGGCGAGGTAGTCGTTCACGGTGACGACGTGCACGCCGCGTCCGGTCAGCGCGTTGAGATACGCAGGCAGCGTCGCGACGAGGGTCTTGCCCTCGCCGGTCTTCATCTCCGCGATCTTGCCGTGGTGCAGCACCATGCCGCCGATGAGCTGCACGTCGAACGGACGCATCCCGACGACGCGCTTCGCCGCCTCGCGCGCGGTCGCGAACGCAGGCACGAGGAGGTCGTCGACCTCGGCGCCCTGATCGAGCCGCTCGCGGAACTCGGCGGTCCGCCCGCGGAGCTCCTCGTCGCTCAGCGCGGCGACCTCCTCCTCGAGCGCGTTGATCTCGTAGACGAGCGGCCAGAGCCGTTTCAGCTCACGGTCGTTCTTGGTGCCGATGACTTTCCTGACGATTCCGCCCAGCATGAGGACGAGCTCTTCTCGCGACGCAGCGCGCCGCGGCCGCCCACCGAACGGCGAGCGGGCGGCGCATTCCGCGAACGGGTGACCCTAACCGAAAGGCGCTCCGTCCTCAAAAGGCGGCGCGGCGGCGGCGGCGCGGCGCGGCGCCCGCCTCGCCCGGCAGGACCAGGCGAACGGCCGAGGCGACGCTCGCTCCGTAGAACTGCTCGCCGACCCGGACGAAACGCTGCACCGTGTCGGTCACGAAGAAGCTCGCGGATCCGCGGCCGCGCGCGCGCAGCCCGCGCGACTCGCGAAGGAGTCGCCGGACCTCGCGCGCGGTCTCCTCGGCCGAGTCCACGATCCGGACGCGCGGCCCCATGAAGTCCTCGATCGCCGGCCGCAGCAGGGGGTAGTGCGTGCAGCCGAGGATGAGGGTGTCGATGCCGCTTCGCTTGAGGCTCGCGAGGTACAGCGCGGCGGTGCGACGCGCGACGTCGTTGTCGACCCAGCCCTCCTCCGCGAGCGGCACGAACAGCGGGCACGCGCGGGTGAAGATCTCGACGTCGGGCTCGATCGCCCGGAGCTCGCGCTCGTAAGCTCCGCTCGCGATCGTGGTCTCGGTGCCGATCACGCCGATCCGCCCGCGCCGCGTCGCGCGCAGAGCCGCGCGCGCGCCCGGGGCGATCACCCCGAGCACCGGGACGGGATAGCGCTCGCGCAGGGCGTCGAGCGCGACGGCTGAGGTCGTGTTGCAGGCGACGACGATCAGCTTGACGCCGCGATCGGCGAGGAAGTCGCCGCACTCGGCCGCGAAGGCGGTGACGGTCTCGCGCGACTTCGGCCCGTAGGGGAGGCGCGCGGTGTCTCCGAGGTAGATGAGCTGCTCGCGCGGCAGGACCGCGGACAGCTGCTGCAGCACGGTGAGCCCGCCGATGCCCGAGTCGAAGACGCCGATCGGGCGCTCGGCCGGGACGGCCGGCGCGCGCCGGCGCTGCAGCTCACGCGCTGGGCCCGCCATCGCCGGGACACTAGCCGAGGGCGCCGGCGCGGGCCAATCGCGACCAGAGCTCGCGCTCGCCTTCTCCGGTGACCGCGGAGAACGCGATGACGTCCGCGCACTCGCGCCGCATGGCGGCGAGCGCGCGCACGCGCTCGCCCTGCTTCAGCTTGTCGATCTTGTTCGCCACGAGGACCGCCGGACGGCCAGCGGCCGCGAGGTACGCGAGCAGATCGGCGTCGTCGCGCTGGATGCCCCGGCGCGCGTCGACGATCACGACGACGGCGCGGAGCTCCCGGCGGCTCGCGAGATATCCCTCGACGAGGCCCTTCCACGAAGAGCGTACCGCTTGCGGAACGCGCGCGAACCCATAGCCGGGAAGATCGGCGAACGCGATCTCGTCGCGGCCCGCGAACACGTTGATCTGCTGCGTCCGGCCCGGGGTCCGGCTGGTGCGCGCCAGCCCCGCGGCGCGCGTCAGCCGGTTGATGAGCGACGACTTACCGACGTTCGATCGCCCCGCGAACGCCACCTCCGGGAGCCCGAGCGCGGGTGCCTGCCGTCCCGGCGTCGCGGCGCCCGCGAAGCGCCAGTCGGCGCCGCGCGGCGGCGCGGCCAAAAGTCACGCCGCCGCGCGCAGCGGCGACTCGAGCCACGAGACGATCTTGCCCTCGTCGGCGAGGGTCTTCTTGATCGCCTTCATGAGGTTCGCGAACTGCTCCTTGATCGCGCTGCGCTCGACGTCCTGCGGAACGGGGAGCGGAAGCTTGTTGCGCTGGGTCGCCGTGTACTGGACGAGCGTGCGCTTCCCGTCGGGCGAGGGCGTGAGCTTGTACTTGCCGTCGATGTCGATCGCCCCCTCGACCGTCTTGATGCCCACCGTGCTGCCGGGCTTGTCGTAGGTGAGGTCGACCGTGAAGACCTGGAGCTGGCCGAGCGTCGTGATGTGGAACTCGACCTGCTTCTTCTTGTCGTCTCCCGACACGACCGTCGCCTTCTTGATCTCGGGAACGCGCCCTTCCGCCTTCTCGGGCGTGAGGAACGTCGCGAACACCGCGTCGACCGGCGCGTCGATGCGCGACGACATCTCGACCTTCGTGACGTCGCCGTCCTTCTGGATGTTCTCCGAGGTGATCTCGGGGACCGGCCCCTCCCACTTCACCGCCTGCTGCTGCACGCCGCGGAACTTCACGTAGAAGTATCCCAACGCCAACAGGACGAGCACTACGACCGCGATCGCGATGTTGCGTGCACTCATCGTCGAAGCGTCCTTTCTCCCGGGTTCGGCCAGGCGGCAACGGCGGCGCGATGCGCGGAGGCGGCCCTCACTCGGGCCACTGACCACGCGACGGTCGGGTCTTCTCTCCCGACGGCGGGCCGCCGACGAATTCCACCGAGTCCTGCCCTGCGATCATGTCCGGCGTCAAGACGTACGAGCCGCCGAGCGTGGGCTGCCAGACGGCGTTCGCCGTCGACTCGTCCCCGAGCGTCACGAGAAACGTGAGGCCTCCCACGAGGCCACCGATGGTGGAGTACACCATCTTCAACGGGAAGTAGACGATCGTCCCGAGCCCCGCGATCAGGCCGAGCCCGTAGTTCTCGCCGAGACTCCGCGTTTCCGCACGCGCGGACGCCGGCGCCCCGAGCGCCGTCACCAGCGCGCCGATCACGATCGCGGCCGTCCACCGCCGCGCTCGCCGTTGCATCGCTCGCTGACCCACCTGCCACATCTCCACGACCTCCTCCTCCTTCGTCCGATCGGTACCGCGCCGGCGCGCCGCCTCGGCTCGCCGGCCTGCGCTACTCGGTACGCACGATCGAGCCGGCGGGCAACAACGCCACCAGACGATCGAATGCGCGCTGCACGTAGTCGACGTCCTTCGACTCCATCGTGAGCTTCACCAGGTATTCCGCGTCCCCGATCTTCGGATAGCTGCCGAGGAGAAGATCCGGAAACTCGGCGAGCGCCTGGTGGAGCGACGCCGCGATCATGCTCTCGCTGTGCCGCGTGTAGATCACGCGCAGGTAGTAGGGCTCCTCGACGAAGCGCTCTCGCAGGGCCTCGAACTTCTTGCGCAGGATCTCCGGGATCCCCGGAAGGATGTAGACGTTGGCGAGCTTGATCGTCGGGAAGCCGAGCGCGGGGTCGTGCAGCAGCTCCGCGCCCTCGGGCACCTCGGCCATCTTGAGGTGCGCCTCGTTCACGTTGTCCTTCAAGAACCGGCGCAGGCCCTCCTCGAGCTCGGGATGCCGGATGACGCGCATGTCGAAGCCGCGCGCGATGCCCTCCATCGTGACGTCGTCGTGCGTCGGACCGACGCCGCCCGACGTGAAGACGTGGTCGAACGCGCGCGAGAACTCGCGCACGGTGTCGGCGATGACGTCGAGCTCGTCGGGGATCGTCGTGATGCGGCGGAGCTCGACGCCGAGCTGCCGGAGCTCGTGCGCGAGCCAGGGCGAGTTCGTGTCCGCGACCTTGCCGGACAGGATCTCGTTCCCGATGACGACGATGCCGGCGGTGCGCGCGGCCATGGCTAGACCGAGATCGCGTCCTTGCGGAACTCGCTCGAGCCGATCTTCACGTTGACGACGGCCGGCTTCCCGGCGCGGAGCGCGCGGTCGAGAGCGGGGCGGAGGTCCGCCGGCTTCTCGACCCACTCGCCGTGGCAGCCCATCGCCTCGACCGCGAGGTCGTAGCGCGTGTAGTCGAGCCCGCACGCGATCGCGCGGTCGGGGCCGTAGAGCTGGACCTGGCCGCGCTTGATCTGCTGCCATGCCGCGTCGTTGCCGATGATGCCGACGACGTCGATCTTCTGGCGCGACATGGCCTCGAACTCGAAGCCGTGCAGGCCGAACGAGCCGTCGCCGTAGACGATGATCACGTTGCTCTTCGGACGCGCGAGCTTGGCCGCCATCGCGAACCCCGGGCCCGCGCCGAGCGTCCCGAGCGGGCCCGCGTCGAGCCAGTGGCCGGGCTTCCGGATGCGGAGCACGTTCGCGGCCGTGCCGACGAAGTCGCCGCCGTCGCCGATGACGATCGCGTCGTCGTCGAGGATCTTGTCGATCTCGGCGCACGCCCGGACCGGGTTGATCGGCTCGGCGTTCGACTCCATCTCGCCGGCGTGCGACGCGCGCTTCTCCTGGTCGATCCGGCGGATGTCGTCCGTCCAGGACTTGTAGAGATCTTTCTGGAAGCCCGACCGCTTCGCGACCGCGGTCATCTGCTCCATCACCATGCCGGTATCGCCGATGATGCCGACCTCGATCGCGCGGTTGCGGCCGATCTCCGAGCCGTCGAGGTCGACCTGGACGAGCTTCGCGTCGGCCGCGATGTGCGACGGGCGGCCGTAGCCCAGGCGGAAGTCGAGCGGCGTCCCGAAGATGAGGACGAGGTCGGCGCGCTTGAGGGCGTCCTTCCGGGCGAGCGTCATGCCGTAGGGATGACCGGGCGGAATCGAGCCGCGCGCCATGCCGTTCACGAAGGTCGGCATCCCGAACGTCTCGAGGAACGGCAGGTACGCCTCGCGACGGCGCGACCACCAGTACTGGCTGCCCACGAGGCAGACCGGCCGCTCGCACTTGCGCAGCAGCTCGACCGCGCGATCGATGTAGTCGGGATCGGCCGCGATGCCGGCCGAGGTGCGGTACTTCGTCGGGAAGACGCAGCGCTCCTCCTCGACCTGGTCGAAGAGGAAATCGAGCGGCATCTCGAGGAACACGGGGCCGGGCACGTTCGTCGTCGCGATGCGGAAAGCGGTCGACACGTACTCGCCGAGCCGGCGCGAATCGGGCACCGCGACCGCCCACTTCGTGATCGGCCGCATGAGCTCGACGTGGTTCATGTCCTGCAGGCCGCCCATGTCCTGGAATGCGCGCGGCGCCTGGCCACCGATGATGACCATGGGCGCCTTCGCGCGGTGCGCGGTCGCGACCCCCGTCACGGCGTCGGTCAGACCCGGGCCCGCGGTGACGATCGCGACCCCGGGCTGGCCGGTGACGCGGCCCCAGCCGTCGGCGGCGTGCGCGGCGGTCTGCTCGTGCCGGACGTCGATCACGCGGATGCCATGATCGATGCACCCGTCGTAGATCGACATGATGTGGCCGCCGCACAGCGTGAAGACGAACTGCACGCCTTCGTTGGCGAGCGCGCGCGCGACGATCTGACCACCGTGGAGCTGTGCCATCCGTTCCTTGTCCAGTCTCGGCCGCGGCCAGTCGTCCGGACCGTCCGGCGGAACCGCCCGCTCGCTTATATTCCCGGCCCGGGCGACGGGCAAGTTGACCCGGCCTCGTGCTAGACGGTGTCGACGGAGCTGCGATGACGCGAACCGAAGGGATCGTCGCGCGTCTGCGCGCGCGTCTCGATGCGCTGCACGTCGAGATCGAGGACGAGAGCGCGCTCCACCGCGGGCACGCGGGCGCGCGCGGCGGCGCGGGGCACTACCGCGTCCTGGTCGTGTCGCAGCGCTTCGCGGGCCTCGACCGCGTCGCGCGCCAGCGCGCGGTCTACGAGGCGCTCGGCGACATGATTCCCGGCGAGATCCACGCGCTGTCGTCGCGTACGCTCACGCCGGAGGAGTGGAAAGGGACGGCGAGCTGACGCAACCGAGCGGCGCGCGGCTCCATCGCGCGTCGCTCAGGCAGGCCGCACGCGCAGCAGGACACGATCGGGTGGGCGCAGCGTGATGTGCGGCCGCGGCGCGGGCATCTCGCGGCTCACCGGGTCGAGCCGCCACCGCTGCAGGATGGTCGCTACCACGATGTGCATCTCGAGCATCGCGAACCCGCCGCCGATGCACTGGCGCGGCCCCGCCCCGAACGGGAAGTACGCGAAGCGCGGCCGGTCCGCGGCGCGAGCGCGCGTGAAGCGCTCCGGATCCACGGCGTCCGGCGAGTCCCAGTACTCGGGCTTGCGATGGGTCACGTAGGGGCTGAGGTACACGGTCGCACCCGCCGGGATGGGGATCCCGGCCACCTCGACGTCCGCGCGGGCGACGCGATCGAACATGTACGCGGGCGGATAGAGCCGCAGGGTTTCCTCGATCACCATGCGGGTGTAGGGAAGCCGCGCGACCGCGTCGCGGTCGGGCAGGCCGCCCCGCAAGCCCGCACGGACCTCCTCCCGGACGCGCGCCGCGACGGCCGGCTCGTGCGCGAGCAGCGAGAGCGTCCAGACGAGCCCGTCCGCCGACGTCTCGTGGCCCGCGGCCATCATCGTGAGGATCTCGTCCCGGAGCAGGCGATCGGTCATCGACTCTCCCGTCTCGTCGTCGCGCGCTGCGATGAGGAGCGAAATGACGTCGTCACCGGCGGCGGGCGTTCGTCGCCGGCGCGCGATCAACGTGAGGACGGCGTCGTCGAGACGTCGCAGCGCGCGCCGGAAGCGGTCGTTCCGCGGCGTCGGCACCCAGCGCGGCAACTTCGCGATCGCGAAGATGTCCTCGTTGAGCTGGCGGTTCAGCTCGCCGAACGCCTCGAGCATCGCCGAGGTGGCGTTCGCCGGGTGGTCCTCGCCGAAAAGCACCTGCAGCACGATCGCGAGGGTCAGCTCGTTCATCGCGGCACACGCGTCGACCGGCTCGCCGCTCTCGGCATTCGACGCCCACGAGTCCGCGAGGTCGGCGGCGAGACGTGCGATGCGCCGGCTGAACCCGTCCATGTGCTGACCCTGGAAAGCCGGTTGCACGAGACGGCGCTGCCGACGGTGGAGCTCGCCGTCGCTGGTGATGAGCCCATCACCGAGGACGGCCGACATCGTGTCGGTGTAGTGCGGATTCTTCGGAAGGCTCGCGTGCGCTTCGTGCAGGATCGTCCGGATGCCCTCGTCCGACGTCACGAGGAAGCAGGGCCGTCGGCCGAGGCGGAACGACGCGACGTCGCCCTGAACGCTGGCGCGCTCGCGGATGAACTCGAGCGGGCGCGCCCGCATCGCGAGAAGGCTGCCGAGGACCGGTAGCTCGGACGAATCCGCCGCTACTGCAGCAGGTTGCGCGCGATGACCTTCAGCTCGAGGATCGGCTTCACGCCTTCGAAGATGGGCAGGACGAGCGCGTCCAGGACGTAGCGGCATACGGGGAATTCTTCGGCGAATCCCCAGCCTCCGTGTAGGAGCTGCGCCTCCTGGGTCGTCCGGACCGCCACGTCGCATGCGAAGAGCTTCGCCATGGCGGGCTCCAGAGCGCGCTTCTCGTCTTCATCGAACAGGCGCGCGGCGTGGTATGTGAGCTGGCGCGCCGCGGCGATTTCGACCGCCATCCGGCCGAGCTTGTAGCGCGTGAGGGGGTACGTCCCGATCGGCTGGCCGAACTGCGAGCGCTCGCTCGCATAGGCGGCCGCCGCCTCGATCGCCGCCTGCGCGACGCCGGTCGCGCGCCCGCCAGTCTGGAGGCGCCCGGCCGCGAAGCCGCTCATCTGGAGGTAGAAGCCCTGCCCTTCCTTCCCGACCAGGTTCTCCGCCGGAACGAAGTAGCGATCGATCTGCATCGTGTACGAGTGCATCCCGCGATAGCCCGGGGTCCGATCGGCCTTGCCCTCGATCGTGCCGCCGCCCGGCTGGCGCATCGTGAACTCGTGGCCCGGGAACGAATCCTTCGGGACGATGAAGAGCGAGAGGCCGCGCGCCCCGCGCGCCGGATCGGGATCGGTGCGGGTCAGCATGGCGATCGCGTTCGCGCGACCCGCGAAGGTGCACCACGCCTTGGCCCCGGAGATGAACCAGCCGGAAGCGCCGCCCTGCTCGCCGCGCTCGGCGCGGACCTTGACCGACGCGACGTCGGACCCGGTGTCGGGCTCCGTCACCGAGATCGCGACCATGATCTCGCCGGCCGCGATGCGCGGCAGCCAGGTCCGCTTCTGGTCCTCGCTGCCGCCCGCGAGGAGTGCCTTCGTGAGGATCTCGGGACGCGTGATCAGGCTTCCCGCGGCCGCGAGCGAGGCGGCGGAGAGCTCCTCCGTCGTCAAGATCATGGCGACGTTGCCCATGCCCTGGCCGCCGTACTCCTCGGGGACCGACAGACCGAAGAAGCCGAGCTCGGCCATCTTCTGGATGATCGTCTCCGGGACCAGCTCGTCGCCGAGGTGGATGCGCTGCGCGATCGGAGCGACCTCCTCGCGCGCGAATGCGCGCACGGCTTCGCGCGTCGCGCGGTCGACGTCGCTCGCGAGCCAGGCGTCGGGCGTCCCGCGCCGCCGCACGACGTCCGCACCGAGCGCCTCGATGCGCGCGTCGGCGAGACCGGCGCGCACGAACGCGCCGACGTCCGGCGCGCCGAGCGTCTCGTCGAGCACCGAGCCCGCGACGCCGAACAGGTCGGCGTGGTCGGCGAGCTGCGCGCGCGCGCGCGCCGCGACCATCGCGGTGAAGATCGCGGCCGATTCGGCGGCGAATGGGTCCTCGGCGGACGCCTCGCCGGCGTAGGCGATCAGCGCCTCGACCGCGGCGGTCTCGGTCGCGAGGTACGCGAGGCGCTCGCTGTGAGGCTGGTGGTCGTCGATCGCGCGCCCGCCGTCGGTGAGCTTGCGACCCGCGGCGAGCGCGGCGTCGACGGCGCGGCGCAGGCGATCGGCGACCTTGCGGGCGCCCGCGAGCGAGACGTCGGAATCGGCCATCCTGTTTCCCCCCGTCGGATCGGTAGCGTGAGAGATGCGAAAGCGAGGCGAGCGGCGCGCGCCGGGTCAGGCGGACGTCGCGTTCATGCGGAAGCGGAGCGGCGCGCGACGACCTCGGCCATGTCGGCGACGATCGCGAGGACGTCGTAGTCCTTGGGCGTGTAGACGCGCGACACGCCTGCGGCCCGAAGGGCGACGGCGTCCTCGTCCGGCACGATCCCTCCGACGACGACCGGGATGTCGTCCGCGCCGTTCTGCGCGAGGCCGCGCAGGATCTCGGGGACGAGCGTCCGGTGCGAGCCCGAGAGGATGCTGAGGCCGACCAGGTCCACGGACTCGTCGCACGCGGCCGCCACGATCTCGGCCGGCGTGAGCCGGATCCCGCCGTAGATGACTTCCATCCCCGCGTTCGAGCAGGCGAGCGCGATCTGCTCGGCGCCGTTGGAGTGGCCGTCGAGCCCGGGCTTCCCGATCAGCACCTTGACGGGGTGCCCGAGCGTCCCGGCCGCGGCGCGCACCCGCGCGCGCACGTCGTCGAGCCGGGGATCGCCGCCGTTCGTCGCCTGCGAGGCCGCGGTGATGCCGGTCGGCGCGCGGTACGCGCCGAACACCTCGCGCAGCGCGCCGGCCCACTCGCCGGTCGTGACGCCGGCGTGCGCGCACCGGATCGAAGCCGGCACGAGGTTTCCGGAGCCGCGCGCGACGTCGCGGAGTCCGCGCAGGGCCGCCTCCGCCTCGGCGGCGTTGCGACGCGCGCGGAACGCCTTCAACGCGGCGATCTGCTCGCGCTCCGCGGCCTCGTCCACCTTGAGGATGGAGGCGGCTCCGTCGGAGACGAGCGGCGACGGCTCGCCCTCGGTGAAGCGGTTCAGGCCGACGACGATCTGGCCGCCCGACTCGATGCGCCGGAGGCGCTCGAATTGCGAGCGCACGAGCCGCTGCTTGACCCAGCCCGAGTCGATCGCCGGAACGATCCCGCCCTGCTCGAGCACCTCGTCGAGCTCGGCGCGCGCCGCCGCGGCGATCTCGCCGACCTTGCGCTCGATCACGGGGCTGCCGTCGAAGACGTCCTCGTACTCGAGGATGTCGGTCTCGAAGGCGAGGATCTGCTGGATCCGAAGGCTCCACTGCTGGTCCCATGGCCGCGGGAGCCCGAGCGCCTCGTTCCACGCCGGAAGCTGCAGCGCGCGGCAGCGGGCGTTCTTCGAGAGCGTGACGCCGAGCGCCTCGAGCACGATGCGCGTCACGTTGTTCTCGGGCTGCGCCTCGGTGAGGCCGAGCGAGTTCACCTGCACGCCGTAGCGGAAGCGACGGAGCTTCGGATCGCGCACCCGGTAGCGCTCGCGCGTGATCTCGTCCCAGAGGCCCGCGAACGCGCGGATCTTGCAGATCTCCTCGATGAAGCGGATGCCCGCGTTCAAGAAGAAGCTGATGCGGCCGACGACGTCGGCGAGCTCGTCCTCGCTGACCGCGCCCGAGGCGCGCACCGTGTCGAGGATCGCGATCGCCGTCGCGAGGGCGTACGCGACCTCCTGGACGGGCGTCGCTCCGGCCTCCTGCAGGTGGTAGCTGCAGACGTTCGTCGGGTTCCACTTCGGGACGTTCTTGACCGTGTACGAGATCACGTCGGCCGTGATCCGCATGCTGGGAACCGGCGGGAAGATGTAGGTTCCGCGCGACAGGTACTCCTTCACGATGTCGTTCTGGGTCGTGCCCTGAAGCGCCCGCGCGTCGACGCCCTGCCGCTCGGCGACCGCAATGTAGAGCGCGAGCAGCCAGGCCGCGGTCCCGTTGATCGTCATGGAGGTGTTCATCTCGGCGAGCGGGATGCCGGCGAAGAGCGCCTCCATGTCGCCGAGATGGCAGATCGGAACGCCGACCTTGCCGACCTCGCCCGCCGCGAGCGGGTCGTCGCTGTCGTAGCCGGTCTGGGTGGGGAGATCGAAGGCGACGGAGAGCCCCGTCTGCCCCTTCGAGAGGTTCAGCCGATAGAGCTCGTTGCTGGCGCGGGCGCTCGTGTGGCCCGAGTACGTCCGCATCACCCACGGCTTGTCGCGCTGCACGCTGACCTCCTAGCAAGCGCGCCGCTGCAAGGGGAGACCGCCTGTGCCGCCGCGCGGTTGCACGGTTGACCCGCGCCCGAACGGCACCCTATAAGCCTTCCGCCCGAGGCACGACGTCTCCCGTCGCCGCGCGGCGGACGAGGCGTTTTCGCCGGATGTTCGTGTGCGAGGGCCGCGTGGGAAGCGGCGCCCGCAGCCCGCGCGCATCCCGCAGGGCGCCGAACCTCCATCCGAAGGAGCACCGCCGATGAGCACGCCGAACATCCACAAGCTGGGGATCCTGGGCGCAGGTCAGATGGGTCTCGGGATCGCGCAGGTCGCCGCGCGCGCCGGCCTCGCGACGACGCTCGTGAAGATGACGCCGGGCTCGGTCGACGGCGTTCGGAAGAAGATCGACGCCAGCTTCGCCAAGGAGGCGGAGAAGGGCCGCATGACGCCGGACGCGCATCGCGGAGCGATGGAAAAGCTCGCGACGTCCAGCGACATGACGGACCTCGCCGGCTGCGATCTCGTCGTCGAGTCGATCGTCGAGGATCTGCCGACCAAGATCGAGGCGTTCCGCCGGCTCGACGAGCTGTGCGGGCCGTCGACGATCTTCGCGACCAACACGTCGACGCTCGGGGTCACCGCGATGGCGATCGCGACGAAGCGCCCCGGCCGCTTCATCGGGCTCCACTTCTTCAATCCGGCGACGGCCATGAAGCTCGTCGAGGTCGCGTCCACGCTCGCGACCGAGCCCGGGGTGGTCGACGCGGCGAAGGAGCTCTGCGTCGCGCTCGGGAAGACGCCGGTCGTGGTGCCCGACACGACCGGGTTCGTGGTGAACCGCCTCCTCGTGCCCTACCTGCTCGACGCGATGCGCGTCTGGCAGGAGGGGACCGCGTCGATCGCCGACGTCGAGACGGCCATGATGAACGGCGCCGGCCACCCGATGGGTCCTTTCGCGCTGGCCGACTTCATCGGGCTCGACGTCGTCTTTCACATGGCGTCGAACCTGTACGACGAGTACCGCGAGCCCCGGTTCACCCCCCCGCCGGTCCTCCGGCGACTGGTCCTGGCGGGCCAGCTCGGGCGCAAATCGGGCCTCGGCTTCCTCGACTACTCGCAGCGCCCGGCGCAGCCGAATTCCGCGCTGTCCCGCCGCCCGGCATGACGGCGTGTCACATCCTTGACGGCTCGACGCGAGATGAGCGCGAATCGTGCCCGAAACTTCGACGAATCGGGTCCTCGAGCCTGGCACGCGGAGAGCTAGGAGCCAGCCGGCAGGGCTCGAGGGCGATGATGGCGCGTGATGGGTGGCAGACGATTCGGCCGGGGTTGGTGGAGGAGCTGCCGGACGGTCCGGGAGTGGTGGTGCTCGGAAGCCTCGTGCGGAACGTGCTCTTCGTCGCGAACGCGAGCGAGGGCATCCGCGCCGCGGTCCGGAGCGCGCTCTCCCGGCCGGAGCTGCGTGCTCAGGCGCGCTGCGTGAAGGTCGAGCCGAGCGACGAGCCGGCCCAGCGCCACGCGGAGATCCTCGCCGCGTATCGCGCGAGCCACGGCGGCGCGCTGCCGCCGGTCGCGACGCCGGACCTGGCCGACATGAGCGACGTGGGCCGCGCGCGCAGCCGGCGCGGCACCTGGCCGCAGCCGAACGGGGCGGTGGTCGCGCGGATCGACGGCGCGCGCGCGGAAGCGCCGCGGCCCGAGCCGACGCGCTCGGCCCCGGCCCGCTACTCGATCGCCGAGCCGACCTTCCTGCGCGTCCGCACCGTCGCCTGACCGGAGGGTCGCGTCTCGGCCGGTCGACTCCCCTGGGGACGACCGCGGGCGACCGCTATAGAGGTCGTCCGTGGAGAAGCTGCTCATCACCGGCATCTCCGGCGGCCAAGGGCGCCTCGTCACCCGGCTCGCCGCCGACGAGTACGACGTCTGCGGCGTCGACCGCGACGAGATGCTCGCCTTCAGCGACGGGACGCGCGTCCGCGTCTACGTCCTCGACCTCATGAAGAAGAAGTTCGAGGACGTGTTCCGGCACGAGCACCCGACCGCGGTCATCCACCTCGCGTTCGTCCGCCACTTCCGCCTCGACGTCGAGCAGCGCCACGAGGTGAACCTCCTCGGGACCAAGCGCGTGCTCGAGTACTGCGCGACGTACGGCGTGCGCCAGCTCACCGTCGTCTCCAGCGCCTACGCCTACGGCGCGCTGCCGGACAACCCGAGCTACGTCGACGAGGATCACCCGCTGAACGTGAGCCGGACCTATCCCGAGGTACGCGACCTGGCCGAGGTCGACACGCTCTGCTCGGCCTTCCTGTGGCAGCACCCCGAGGTCCGCACCGCGATCCTCCGCCCGGTGAACACGCTCGGCGATTCGGTGCACAGCGCGATCGGCCGCTACCTCCGCCTGCGCTGGGTGCCGATGCTCATGGGCTTCGACCCGATGCTGCAGTTCATCCACGAGGAGGACCTCGCGCGCGCGATCCTGCTCACGCTCGAGCGCAAGATGCGCGGCATCTTCAACGTCGCCGGTCCGGGAGCGGTGCCGCTGCACGTCGCGGTCGAGCAGACCGGCGGCACGCCCCTCACGCTGCCGGAGCAGATCGCCCGCCCGGTCGTCCGGCGGCTCTTCGACCTCGGGCTCTACCCCTTTCCTCCGGGCGCGATTGATTTCATCAAGTATCCATGCACCGTAAGCGACAGCCGCTTCGTCGCGGCGACGGGGTTCAAGCCGAAGTGGAGCCTGCACGACATCTTCGCGCAGCTGCGCGAGGAAAGAGAGCGAGCGGCCGCCTGAAGGTCGTCGGCCGGGAGCCGCTCGCGTCCGCGAGGCGGAGCGAGGGGCTCGTCGACGACGCCTTCGACCTGCTTCTCGGCGCGCTCGCGCTCGTCGCGCCCGGTCCCGTGCGCGACCTCGAGGACGAGATGGCCGCGAAGCTGGCGCGCATCCCGACCGAGCTGAACGAGTACGGCTACGACGCGTGGGGGTTCGGCCCGGACACGTCGCGCCGCGTCCTCACGCTGCTGGCGCTCTTCTACCGCTACTACTTCCGCGTCGAGATGCACGGGATCGAGAACTTCCCGTCGGGCCGCATGCTGCTCATCGCCAACCACTCCGGCCAGCTCCCGTTCGACGCCGCCATGCTCATGGTCGGCTCGATCCTCGAAGGCGAGCCGCCGCGCATGCTGCGCGGCATGGCGGAGTACTGGATGACGACGCTGCCGTACGTCAGCACGATCGGCGCGCGCATCGGCTCGGTCGTCGGGACGCCGAAGAACTGCATCGACCTCCTGCGCCGCGACGAGGCGGTGATCGCGTTTCCGGAAGGGGTTCGCGGGCTCAACAAGCCGTTCTCGAAGCGCTACCGCCTGCAGCGCTTCGGGCTCGGGTTCATGCGCCTCGCGCTTGCAAGCGACGCGCCGATCGTCCCGGCGGTCGTGGTCGGCGCGGAGGAGCAGCTTCCGGCGATCGCGAACCTCGAAGCCGTGGGACGCCTCGTCGGCGCGCCCGCCCTACCGATCCCGGCGCTGCTGCCGATCCTCGGTCCGCTCGCGCTCTTCCCCCTGCCCGTCAAGTACCACGTATGGGTCGGCGAACCGCTCCACTTCACCGGGAATCCGAACGACGAGGACGTCGTGATCGGGGCGCTGGTCGAGCGGGTCCGGTCCGAGATGCGGTCGATGATCGAGCGCGGCCTGCGGGAGCGCCGGAGCCCGTTCTTCTGAGCCGCGCGTCCGCGCGCGCCGCATCCCCGCCCGAGCATGGAGCGCCTCGCCTCGAAGGTCCGCACGGACCGCGCCGACTTCCGCGAGAACTCGGCGCACCATCGCCGCCTCGCGGGCGAGCTGCGGGCGCTCCTCGAAGCCGTCCGCCAGGGCGGATCGCCGGAGGCGCGCCGGCGCCACACCGAGCGCGGCAAGCTCCTCGTCCGCGATCGCATCGACGCGCTGCTCGACCCGGGGAGCCCGTTCCTCGAGATCTCCGCGCTCGCGGCGCACGACGTGTACGGAGGCGACGCGCCGAGTGCCGGGATCGTGACCGGGATCGGACGCGTGCACGGCCGCGAGACGATGATCGTCGCGAACGACGCGACCGTCAAAGGCGGAACGTACTACCCGCTCACCGTCAAGAAGCACCTGCGCGCGCAGGACATCGCCTTCGAGAATCGGCTGCCGTGCGTGTACCTCGTCGATTCGGGCGGCGCGTTCCTGCCGCTCCAGTCCGAGGTGTTTCCCGATCGCGACCACTTCGGGCGGATCTTCTTCAACCAGGCGCGCATGTCCGCTGCCGGCGTGCCGCAGGTCGCGGTCGTGATGGGATCGTGCACGGCGGGCGGCGCCTACGTGCCGGCGATGTCGGACGAGGCCGTCATCGTCGCCAACCAGGGGACGATCTTCCTCGGCGGGCCGCCCCTCGTGCGGGCGGCGACCGGCGAGGTCGTGACCGCCGAGGAGCTCGGCGGCGGCGACGTCCACACCCGGATCTCGGGCGTCGCGGATCACCTCGCGAACGACGACCAGCACGCGCTCGCGCTCACGCGCACGATCCTCGAGAGCCTCGAGCCGGCCCACGCCGAGGCGGCCGCGGCGCCGGCGGAGGCGCCGGCGTACGACCCGGAGGAGATCTACGGCATCCTCCCGCGCGATCCGCGGCAATCGTACGACGTACACGAGGTGATCGCCCGCTTGGTGGACGGCTCCCGCTTCGCCGAGTTCAAGCCGCGCTTCGGCACGACGCTCGTGACAGGCTTCGCGCGCCTCTTCGGTCACACGGTCGGGATCCTCGCGAACAACGGCGTGCTCTTCTCCGAGTCGGCGCTGAAGGCGACGCACTTCATCGAGCTCTGCACGATCCGCCGGATCCCGCTGCTCTTCCTGCAGAACATCACCGGCTTCATCGTCGGCAAGCAGTACGAGCACGGCGGGATCGCGAAGGACGGCGCGAAGATGGTGCACGCGGTCGCGACGGCGGCCGTCCCGAAGCTGACGGTCGTGATCGGGGCGTCGCACGGCGCCGGGAATTACGCGATGTGCGGACGCGCCTACTCGCCGCGCTTCCTCTTCCTGTGGCCGAACGCGCGCATCTCGGTGATGGGCGGCGAGCAGGCCGCCAGCACGCTGTGGACGGTCCGGCAGTCCGGTCGCGAGGCCGCGTCGCCGGAGGACGAGGACGCGTTCAAGGCGCCGATCCGCGACCGCTTCGAGCGCGAGAGCGCGGCGCTATTCTCGACGGCTCGCCTCTGGGACGACGGCATCCTCGACCCGCTCGACACGCGCGCCGCGCTCGGCCTCGCGCTCGACGCCGCGGCGAACGCGCCCGCCGCGGAGACACGGGTCGGCGTGCTGCGGATGTAGCCGCGTCGGAGACGTCGCCGGCGACGCCGCCGCGGTTCCCCCGACTCAGCTCGTGACCGGCGGCAGCGCCAGGCGGAAGAGCGCGCCGTTCGCATCCCGGTCCGCGACCTCGAGGCTCCCGCCCTGCGCGCGCGCGAGCGAATGGGCGACGAAGAGCCCGATGCCGACGCCGCCCGGGCGCGTCGTGAAGAACGGATCGAAGATCCGCTTCCGGTGCTCGCGCGGCACCCCGGGGCCCTCGTCCGCGACCTCGAGCACGACGCGCGCGCTTCCGGGCTCCCGCTCGACGCGCGACCGCAAGTGGACGGTCCCGCGGAACGGCGAGAACGCGATCGCGTTGTCGACCAGGATGATGAGCGCCTGCTTGATCGCCTCGCGGCCGCGCGTCAACGCCGGCACGTCGGAGTCCTGATCGCAGCGCAGGTGGAGCTCCTTCTCCGCCAGGCTCGGCTTCACGTAGCTCTCGACCTCGCGCACGAGCTCCCCGATCTTCCAGGGATCGCCCTCCTCGACCTCGGCGATCGTCACCGCGCGCATCATGCTGCCGATGAGGTCCCGGATGCGCTTCACCTCGGTCAGGACGAGCTCGTAGTAGCTCGTCCGGAACTCCTCGTCGGACGCGTAGCGCGACGGCAGCAGCTCGAGGAACGTGCGCACGGTGGTGAGCGGATTGTTCAGGTTGTGCGCGATGCCCGCCGCGAGCTTGTGCAGCGACGCGAGGTGCTCCGCCCGCTCGAGCCGGCGCTCGAGGTCGGCGCGCTCGTCGCGCAAGCGGACCCGCTCGAGGACGTCGCGCACGACGAACGGGAGGATGGAGACGTAGCCCTCCTCCTTCACGACGTAGTCCGCCGCGCCGAGCTTCATGGCCTGAACCGCCACCGAAGCCGCGGCGGTCGTCGTCACGAAGACGATCGGCTCGCGTCGCTGCGAGGCGCGGAACTCGCGCAGGATCTCGAGGCCGTCCCCGTCCTGCAACCGGAAGTCCAGGATGACCAGGTCGAAGCATTGGCCCTCGACGGCCCGCCGCGCGTCCTCGACGCCTTCGGCGACCGTCACCTCGGCTCCCGGGATCTCGACCTCGAGCTCGTCCCGGATGAGCTCCGCGTGGCGCGGATTGTCTTCGACGACGAGGATGCGGACGGGCGTCGGCTTCGGGGCGCTCATGCGTGCGCCTCCGCCGGTTCGACCGGGAAGCTGACCGCGAACGTCGAGCCGTGATGCGGGGTGCTCTCGACCGCGATCGTTCCGCCGTGCCGCTCGACGATCCGCTTCACGATCGCGAGCCCGACGCCGTGACCCGCTTGGTCCACGCCGTTCACCGTCTGGTTGGGAGACCGGTGGTAGAGCTGGAAGATGCGGTTGATGTGGCGCGGGTCGATTCCGATGCCGTTGTCGCGAACGTAGTACGTCACTCGCCCTTCCCGCCGCTCTCCCCACACCGCGATGCGAGGCGGGTGGCTGTCCCCGACGTACTTGCACGCGTTGTCGATCAAGTTGTCGAACACGTGTCGGATCTTCGCGGTTTCCCCGTAGAACGTCGGCAGCGTCCCGATGTCGATCTGCACCTGCTTCGTGTCGATCTCGCTGTGCAGCCGCGAGAAGACCTTCCGGACGATGCCGTCCACGTCGACCCACTCGCGCTGTTTCTCCTCGGGCTCCGCGTCGCGGAACAGGCTGAGGAGGTTCTCGAGCATCCGCGACATGTTGCGCGCGTCGTCGAGCAGGTGCTCGGCGTACTTCAGACCGCGCGGGCTCAGCCCGGCGCTCTCGCGCGTCACGAGCTTTCGGGCGGTCTCCGTGGCGGCGACGGAGACGTTCTTGAGGTCGTGGGTGACGATGTGCACGAGGTCTTCGATCTCCTCCTGGGCGCGCGCGAGCTCGGCGGTCCGCTCGGCGACGCGGTACTCGAGCGTCCGGTTCTGCTCCTCGATTCGGGCGCTGAAGCGCGTCAGGTTCGAATTCGCCGCCTTCAGCTGGTCCGACAGGGTGCCGCCGACCCACGCCAGCTCGAACACGAAGACGAACGGCGCGACGAACGAGAAGATCTGCGCCGCGGGTCCATAGCGATGATCCCAGATCTCCGATCGGCTCGCGACCAGACCGGACGCCTCCACCGCGACGAGCACGCCGAAGCAGACGAGGGACAGCACCGCGAGACGCATCGCGACCTTGCGCGACTCGGTCACCGCCGAAAACAGCACGAGGGACGAGTACGCGAGCCCGCAGTACGGCGCGTTGATTCCACCGATGAAGTGGATCATCACCGTCAGGAGCACGATGTCGATCGCCCAGTGCGCGATGAAGTCGCTCGTCGGGAAGCCGCGGCGAGCGCCGATCCACCAGTAGGGGACATTGGCGAGTGCGAGCGTGGCGAGGATGGTCGCGCCCGCCAGCATCGTCGAGCGGTTGCGCTCCCCGGACGCCGCAAACGCGACGAACACCGCGGCGAACACGAGAGCGAGAAACGAGCGCGTGAGCAGCCCTTGCACGAAGAGCCGCCGCCGCACGGCGGGGGACTGCGGGACCGTCGTTGCCGCGGCGGTGCTCATGCCGGGCGCGGAACGGCACGACGCATCACCGAGACGCCGATCTGGAATCGCGCCGCCTCGGCCGCGCGTCGCAGCGCCCCGTCCATCTGGGCCGCCGCATCGTCGCGCACGCGCGCCACATCGACACGCTCTCCGACCGTGACCGCGATCCGAGCGTCCCGACGTGGGAGGAGCATCACGGCCCGCAAGTGCAACGGCACGGAGCGGCTCGCCGCCACCGCGACCGGCACCGCGACGGCGCGGGCTCCCGACAGGAGCCTTCCGACCTCGTCGCGCACGACACCGTAGGGTCCATGTCCGTCGATCGCGATTCCGATCGGGGTGCTGGATCGCAGCATGCGATGGAGTTCGCGCAGCCGCTCCGTAGACCAGCCTCGGTGCACGCAGCGCGGACGCCCGCCGAGCCGGCGGAGCAGCTCGGCCGTCACCCGGCCACCGAAGCTGTCGTCGCAGACGTACTCGAGCTCGCGCAGGAGGGCGCCGAGCCGGCTATTCGACGTGCCCAGCAAGAACAAAGAGATGACGTCGCGCTGCCAGTAGTAGACCACGGGAGCGAAGGGCGTCTCCGCTCGAAACAACGCCTCGAGGGACGAGGCCGCCTGCTCGTCGCCGACGACCTGCAGGACTGCGGCGCGCCGACGGAAGGAGCTCGCGATCGCTGCGGCGATCCAGCGCACCAAGCGGCTGTCGGACCTCCTGCTATTGCTCTCGCTCATCCGAGCCGTCGTTGACGCGGTCCGCCTTCGATCCGATCGACCTCTCCACCAAGGTCGCGATGTCGTCGACTGTGTCGAGCTTATCGACTCGCTCGAGATCCAGGTCGACCGCGTACTCCTCCTCCAGCGCGAACAACAGGTTGGCGGCGGCGACCGAATCGACCTTTAGGTCGCGGCGCAAGGAGCTCGCCTTGCGGACCTCGGCCGGCGGTATGTCGAGCTCTATGGCGATCAGCCGGATGACGGTCTCGGTCGTACGCGGATCAGCCATGCGCCTCGTCTCCACATCGCTTCAGCACGAGCGCGGCGTTGCGCGAACCGAAGCCGAAGCTGGTGGAGAGGGCGGCGTCGATCGCGCCGGGGCGCGAGGCGTTCGGCACGTAGTCGAGGTCGCAATCCGGATCGCGGGCGCGCAGGTTCAGCGTCGGCGGCAAGAAGCGATGCTCCATGGCCGCGAGGGTGGCGGCCACCTCGACGGCCCCGCTCGCACCGAGCAGGTGGCCGAAGAGCGACTTCGACGAGCTCACCGGAATCGCCGGCGCATCGGCGCCGAACACGCGCCGGAATACCGCGGTCTCGAACGGATCGTTCTGTCGCGTCGCCGAGCCGTGGGCGTTCACGTAGTCGATCCGGGCCGGCGCGACGTTCGCCATCGCGAGGGCGAGGCGGATCGCGCGCTCCGCGTCGTCGCCGCCTTCGTCCTGGCTGAAGTGGGACTTCGCGTCGCAGGTCGCGCCGTAGCCGGCGACGACCGCGAGAACGCGGGCGCCGCGTGCGCGCGCGTGCTCCTCGCTCTCGACGACGAACACCGCGCTTCCCTCCCCGAGGACGAAGCCGTCGCGGTCGGCGGCGAAGGGCCGCGATGCGGTGGCGGGATCGTCGTTGAAGTGCGTCGGCATCATGTCGAGACGATCGAACGCCGCGAAGAGGAGCGGGCAGATCGGCGCTTCGGCGCCGCCCGCGATCACCACGTCCGCCATGCCGGCGAGGATCATCGCGCGCGCCATGCCGATGGCGTCCGCTCCGGAGGTGCACGCGCTCGACACGCTGAGCGCGGGCCCGTGGAGATCGAGCTGGATCGCGCACTCCGACGCGAGCACGCCGTAGTGCGCCTGCGCCGGAAAGCCGGGCGGGATGCGGCGCACGCCGCGCTCGATGAAGACTGCGAACTGCTCGAAGTTGTACGCGCTCGGACCGACGGACGTCCCGAGGACCACTCCGGTCCGGGTCGAATCGATCGACCTTCGGATGCCGGCGTGATCGAGCGCCAGCCGCGACGCCGCGACCGCGAACTGAACCACGCGCGGCGACGAGCGCGCTTCGCGCATCGGCATGAAGTCGAGCGGCTCGAAGCCCTTCACCTCGGCCGCGACGCGGCACCGGTACGGCGTCGCATCCATCGCAGTCAGAGGGCCGACGCCGGAAATGCCGTGCCGGAGAGCCTCCGAGAAGCTGTCGACGCCGATCCCGATGGGCGTGACACACCCGATACCGGTGATCACCGCGCCCGACATCGGTCCGTTCATCGCAAAGGTCCACCTCCAACTCAAGCGAAATCCAAGACTTGCCGGGTCCGCGGGGCGTCGCGGCCGGCAAATCGCCACGTCCCGCCGCACTGACGCGTCGCACCAGGCACGTGCCGGACCCGTCCCCGGGCGCGATATCCGAGCCTCGGACATTCTGATACGAGCGCCCCGCCGATGGCCGGTCCCTCTCGACTCGTCGTCACCGGATTCGAGGGGACCGCCTTGCGCTCGCCGATCCGGCGGCGGCTGGAGCGGCTCGACCCGGCCGGCGTCGTCCTCTTCCGGAGGAACGTCGAGTCGCCTGCGCAGGTCGCACGCCTGGTCGCCGACCTGCGGCGCGCGCTCGGCGCCCGCGCCGTGATCGCGGTCGATCAGGAAGGCGGTCGCGTCGCGCGCCTGCGCGCGCCGTTCACGGAGTGGCCGCCGATGCGGCGCATCGGCGCGACCGGCGACGCCGAGCTCGCGCGCCGGGTCGGCGCGCTCCTCGGGCGCGAGCTCCGCGCCGCCGGCTTCAACTGCGACTTCGCCCCGGTGCTCGACGTCGACAGCAATCCCGCGAACCCCGTGATCGGCGACCGGGCGTTCCACTCGGATCCGGCGGTCGTCGCGCGCCTCGCAATCGCGTTCGCCGGCGGGTTGCGGCGCGCCGGGATCGCGCCGTGCGGCAAGCACTTCCCCGGGCACGGCGACACGGCGCTCGACTCGCACCTCGCCCTTCCCGCGGTGACGCGCCCGCGCCGCGAGCTCGAGCGCGTCGAGCTGCGCCCTTTTCGCGCCGCAATCGCCGCCGGCTTTCCCATGCTGATGACGGCGCACGTCGTGTATCGGAGCTTGGACGCGAGCCGGCCGGCGACGCTCTCCCGTCGCATCCTGCGCGACCTGCTCCGCGGGCGGCTCGGCTTTCGCGGCGTCCTCGTGAGCGACGACCTCGCGATGCACGCGCTCGACGCGTCGGGCGCGGTGGGTGACGTCGCCGTCGCGGCCGTCGACGCTGGCTGCGACCTCCTCCTCGCGTGCCAGTCCCTCGACGACGGCGAGCGCGTCGCGGAAGCGCTCGCGGATGCAATCCGCGTCCGCCGGCTCGACCGCGCCTGCGTCGACGAGGCGCTCGCGCGCGTCACGGCGCTCCGCGCCCGGCTGACGCGCGGGCCGAAGCCGAGCGAGCCGCTCGCACCGCTCCTCGCGCGCCGCGCGGGGACGCGGCTCCTCGAGCGGCTCTGCCTCTCCGCGCCCGGGACGCGCGGCGCGGCGGGCGCTATTGGCGGCGGCGTCTCCGACCCGACGATGCCGCCACGCGCGCCGGCGACCGCACCGGCTCGCCGCGCACGACGCGCTGGAGCGACCGCCCGTATGGCGCCCGCGCGACGCCGTTCTCGGTGATGATGGCCGTCACCAGCGCGTGCGGGGTGACGTCGAAGGCCGGATTCCACACCTTGACGCCGGTCGGAACGATGGACCGGCCGTTGATGTGCGTCACCTCGGTCGGCGCGCGCTCCTCGATCGGGATCTGATCGCCGGTCTTGCACGCGAGATCGATCGAGCTGATGGGCGCAGCGACGTAGAACGGCACGCCGTGGTGCGCGGCCGCCACCGCGAGCGAGTACGTCCCGATTTTGTTGGCGACATCACCGTTGGCCGCGGTCCGGTCGGTGCCCACGACCACCGCGTCGATCTTGCCTTGACGCATCAGCGCCGCCGCCATGCCGTCGGTCACGACCGTGACCGGGATGCGCTCCCGCTTGAGCTCCCACGCCGTGAGGCGGGCACCCTGCAGCACGGGACGCGTCTCGTCGGCGTAGACGCTCACCTTCTTGCCCGCGTCGCGCGCCGCGCAGATGACGCCGAGCGCGGTCCCGATGCCGGCGGTCGCGAGGCCGCCGGCGTTGCAGTGCGTGAGCACGGTGCATTTCTTCGGCAGAAGCTCGGCGCCGTACTCGCCGAGCCGCCGGTTGGCCGCGAGGTCTTCCTCGTAGATGGACTGCGCCTCGCGCTCGAGCAGATTCACGATCGTCTCGAGCGGGCGGTGCGCGTTCTCGCGCGCGACCCGCCGCATGCGCTCGATCGCCCAGAAGAGGTTGACCGCCGTCGGTCGGGTGGCGGCGAACGCGCGGCAGAGCTTCTCGAACTCGCGCGCGAAGCGGTCGGCGGAGAGGGACCGCGCGCCGAGCGCGATCCCCATCGCGGCCGCGACGCCGATCGCCGGCGCACCGCGCACGACCATCTCTCGAATCGCCCGCATCACCTCGCCGGCGTCGCGATAGAGGCGATAGACCTCGCGATTCGGCAGCAGGCGCTGGTCGATCATGACCACGCGCCCCGACTTCCATTCGACGGTGTGAACCCTCATCGGCTGGAAACTCTAGCCACACGTCGCAGGTTGGACAAGCAATCTCCGCGTCGTCGCCGTGCGGCGCACCGCGCGCCGAGGGAGGGCGCTCGCCGTGCGCGTCGCTCGGGTGACGTCGCGAGCCGCGGCGCGCCGCGTGCGCGTTCGCGCACGACATCACGCGAGGCGGGCGAACTCTTGTACGACCTGCAGCGTCGAGTGGCGCGGCGCGAACGCGAGCTCGGCGCGAGCGCGCTCGCTGTCGACGAGCCAGAGGTGGCGCAGGTAATCGAGCGAGACGCCGAGGCCGACGCCGCGCGCCCGCCAGAGGAGGTCGGACACGAGCGGCGCGATCGGCCCCGGGACGCGGACAGGCGCGCGTCCCACCGCCCGGAAGAGCGCGGACAGCGGCAGGACCCCCGGACCGGCGAGGTTGAAGCAGCCCTTCCGCCGGCGGTCGACCGCCGCTTTCAGCGCGTCGACGAGGTCGTCGACGTGGAGCAGCTGGAGGACCGGGTCGAAGCCGAGCACCGCGATCGCGGGCGACTGGCGGAGCAGGCGAGCCGCGATCGTCGGCGCCCGCCCGAGCGTCCAGCACGGCCGGAGGACGCACACCCGGATCCGGCTCTCCGCCGCGAACTCCGCGAGCTGGCGCTCGACGTCGACCTTGTCGCGCACGAACCCGGGCTCGGCGCCGCCTTCGAGCGGCGCGCTCTCGGGGAGGTACGCGGGGTTCGACGCCTTGGCGCCGTAGACCATCGCGGTCGAAAGCGCGACGATCGCGCCGAGCGGGGTCGCTCGCGCCGCGCAGTCCGCGGCGGCGTTCAGGAGGTTCATCGTCCCGAACGTCTCGATCTCGTGCCACCGCCCCGCCGGGTTGCGCGGCGAGTCGCGCAGCGCGAGGTGAACGACGGTCTCCACGCCTTCGGTTCGCAGGACGTGCGCGAGGCGGTCGTCGGCGAGCGGCTCGGCGAGGTCGACGCGATGGAAGACGGCGCGCCGGATCGGAACGTCGGCCGGACGGGAGTCGATGAGGACGAGCTTCTCGTAGCGGTCGTCCTCCTCGAGCCGCCGGAGGAGACGGCCGGCGATCGCGCCGCGAATGCCGGTGACCGCGACGACCCCGCCGGCGCGCCGGCGACGCGCACCGCGCCGGCGCGTCGCGCCCGAGGTACCGAGGCGCGGATCGCCCGTGTCCGCGCTCGCGTCGTCCACCAGACCGCTGTTCCACGACGCTCCGCGAGCGTCAATGGCCGTCCCTTGACTTGCCGCCGAAGCAGCCGCTACGCACGCGGAGCGAGGCGAGCGTGGCGGACACCGACCAGTCGTTCACGACCGACATCGAAGCGCCGATCGACGCGTGCGAGAGCGTCCTGCTCGGGTTCGAGCGCTATCCCGAGTGGAGCAGCCCGATCTCGAGCGCTCGCGTGCTCGCGCGCGACGAGGCGGGGCGCGGCCGCGACGTCGAGTTCGAGCTCGACATGAAACTCCGCACGATCCGGTACGTGCTGCGCTACGCGCACGACCTTCCGGCGCGCTCGACGTGGGAGCTCGTCGAAGGCGACGTGACCTCCGTGACGGGCTCCTACGACTTCGAGGCGTTGGGCCCGCGCCGCACGCGCGCGACGTGTCGGCAGGCCGTGGACCTCGGCTTCTGGCTCCCCGGCTTCGTCCGCCGGACGTTCGAGCAGAAGGCGCTGCGCGACTCGGTGCTCGAGTTCAAGGCCGAAGCCGAGCGCCGCGCGCGCGCGGCCGGCTGACGCCGCGCGCGGCGACCGACGAGACGGCGCGGATCACGTCCGCGCCACCGCTCCACCCTCCGCGCCGCCTCGTCTTTCGATCCCGTGGCTCAGCTGCCCGCGCCGCGCTCCACGGCGCGCGCGCCGCCCGCCGCCTTCTGCGAGCCCGTTCCGGCCCCGCCTCCCGCGTGCGACGCGCCGGCGCCGTGTGCCGCGCCCGCCTTGTCGCCGCCGCCCGAGACGGTCAGCTTGCCGCGCAGGTCCTCGAGCAATCGATCGCCGATGCCCTTCACCTGGCGCAGGTCGTCGACCGAGCGAAACGGCGTCGCTTCGCGGTAGGCGACGATCGCCCGCGCCTTCGACGGGCCGATTCCCGGAAGCGACGCGAGCTCCTCGGCGGTCGCGGCGTTGAGGTCGACCTCGCCCGCGGCCGGCGCGGCGGCCGGCGCTCCGAGCGCGATCGCGGCGGCGAGCGCGGCGGCCGCGATCGCCCGCGCCGCGCGCAGCGCGACGCCGCAAGATCCGCGCGCCGCTCGGACCTGCGTGCTTCCCGCCGGCGCGCACCTCACCCAGCCATCGTTCCGTGTCGGCATACGTCCCCCTTGCGCAGCTCCCGGAGCTGCGCTTGTGATGCGGCGGCCTCCGCCGCCGGGCCATGCGCGTCGCGGGGAACGGCGCGCGGCGAGGCGAACGATCCGCTACCAACGTGGGGAGAGAGCGTCAAGCACGCGCCATGCGTCGTGCGACATAATCGCGGCTCGCGGAGGACGAAGCATGCCGAACGTTCGGGTCCAGGTCACGGACGTGCGATTTCGCGCCCGCGACGCGACGATCGCCGGCGTACTGGTCGCGCCGCAGGAGTCGACCGGCGGCTCGGTGGTGCTCCTCCCCGACGTGCGCGGCGTCGCGGACCTCTACGTCCGCATGGCCGGACGGATCGCCGAGCTCGGACTGCCGACGCTCGTCCTCGACGTCTACAGCCGCGAGGGCGCGCCGGAGCTACCCGACATGGAAGCGGTGTTTCGCTGCATCGCGGAGCTGCCCGACGACCGCGTGCTGGGCGACGTCGACGCCGCGGTGAGCTTCCTCGAGGAGCGCGAGCCGCGCGGCACGCGCTCGCGCGCCATCGCCGTCGTCGGCTTCTGCCTCGGCGGGCAGTACGCGCTGATGGCGGCGTGCCGGAACGCGCGCCTCGCGGCGTGCGTCAGCTTCTACGGGATGCTCCGCTACGACGCGCGGCCGCCGCACAAGCCGGCGAGCCCGCTCGACTTGGCACCCGGGCTCCGCTGCCCGCTCCTCGGTCTCTACGGCGCGGACGACGTGCTCATCCCCGCGCGTGACCGCGTCGCGCTCGAGGAGATCCTGGTGCGCGAGAAGAAGGAGTGGAGCCTCCACGTCTTCGGAGGCGCCGGCCACGCGTTCGCGAACGACACGCGTGCCGACTACCGCCCGGAGACGGCCGAGGTCGCTTGGGGCCTCGCGTCCGGCTTTCTCCGGCGGATGCTCGCGGCGTGAGCCCCGCGCGCGTCGGGCGAGAGGCGCCGCTGGCGCGACCGCGACGACCGGTCAGCGAACGTCGCCGCGATAGATGCCCATCACGGTGCCGAGGAACTTGACGGCGTCCGCCTTCGGGCGCTGGAACGAGTTGCGGCCGATGATCGATCCGAAGCCGCCGCCGTCGCGGATGCCGCGGATCTCCTCGAAGACGGCGTCGTCGCCCTTGGCCTCGCCGCCCGAGAAGATCACGATACGCCGGCCGTCGAACGAGCTCTGCACGACGTGGCGGACGCGCTCGGCGAGCGTCCCGATCGGGATGCGCTCCGACTCGTACACCTTCTTGGCGGCCGACTGCTCGATGTGCGCCGTCGGCGGCTTCACCTTGACGACGTGCGCGCCGAGCTGGCACGCGATCTGCGCGGCGTAGGCGACCACGTCGATGGCGGTCTCGCCCTCCTTCGAGATTCCGGAGCCGCGCGGATACGACCATACGACGACCGCGAGCCCCTTCCGCTTCGCCTCCTCGGTGAGCTCCCGGAGGTCCTGGTACATCTCGTTGCGCTCGGCCGACGCGGGATAGATGGTGTAGCCGATCGCCGCGCATCCCAGCCGAAGCGCCTCGTCGACGCTGCCGGTCACCGCGGGACAGGGATCGCTTCCGGAGTAGAGGCTGTCCGAGTTGTTGAGCTTCACGATGAGCGGGATCTCGCCCGCGAACTCCGCGGCGCCGGCCTCGAGGAATCCGAGCGGCGCTGCGTAGGCGTTGCATCCGGCGTCGAGCGCGAGGCTGAAGTGGTAGAGCGGGTCGTAGGCGGGTGCGTTCTTGGCGAAGCTGCGCGCGGGACCGTGCTCGAAGCCCTGGTCGACCGGAAGGATGACCATCTTTCCGGTGCCGCCGAGCCGGCCGTGGTTGAGCATGCGGGCGAGATTGCTCAGCACGCCCGGATTGCTGCCGGTGTAGAACCTCAAGATCTCGCGAACCCGCTCCGTCATCGAACGACTCCTTGCCGTCGGCCGGCTGCTTTGGTGACCATCGGCCGACACCGGAGTTTGCACAAATGGCCGGGCGCCAGGCAACCCGACACCGCCGGCACTCCTCCGTGATTCTCCGCCGCGCTCGCGCGCCGCGATCGGCGTCGACCGGCGCTGCGCCCGCCTTTCAGGCGGGCGCGCCCGGGATCGAGCCCGCCTCGCCGGTCGCGGGTGCGAGGTGCGCCGCCGCGTCCCCGACGTCGAAGCCGTAGGCGTACGCCAGCGCCACGACCGGATGGATCGCCGTCACGCCGGCGCCTTGGCGGATCTGCAGCGCAGCGAGCGCGCAGTCGGTGCACGCGGCGCTGCAGGCCTCGCCGACCGCGGGCTTCATGCCCTCGAAGCACTTCCGGCCCCAGCGCAGCGAGTCGTGGAAGTTCTCCTTCCACATGCTCCACGTGCCGTCGTGCCCGCTGCACTCCTGGACGAGATCGATGCCCTCGCTCACCCAGCGCAGCACGTCGCGACCGCGGTAGCCGATCTGCTGGGCGCGGATGTGGCACGGCACGTGGTACTTGACACGCCCGAGCCGCCGGACGAACTCCTTCCTCACGCCGCCCGCGCGCCCGAGCTTGAAGAGGTAGTCGCACAGATCGTGGGTCGCGGCGGCGACCGCCCGCCCTTCCGGCGTCGCGACGAGCTGCGGGACCTCCTCGCGCATCATGAGGCTGCAGCTCGGCGACGGAACGACGACCGCGTACCCGCGCGCGACCCACGGCTGGAGCAGCGCCACGTTCGCGCGCGCCTGCTCCGCGGCGCGCTCGAGCTCCCCGCCGTCGAGGCGCGGCATCCCGCAGCACGCCTGGCCCTCCGGCCATGCGACCTCGATCCCGTTGTGCTCGAGGACCTTCACTGCAGCGCGTCCCGTGCCCGGGTCGTTGTAGTCGACGAGGCAGGTCGAGAAGAGGACGACCCGCCTCGGCAGCTCGCCCGCCGTGGTCGCGGCGTCGGGGCTTCCATTGGTCGCCGCGACGGCCGTCGGTCGCGGCGTGCGGACGTGCTCGCGCCACCAGCGGGGAAACGTCTCGCGATGGACCGGCGGCAGGTCCTTGTCGCGGTGGACGCCGAGCAGCTTCTCCATCGCCCAGCGGCTCGCGCGATTCGTCATCCCGAAGCGCGCGAGCCGCGGCGTCAGCGACGCCAGGCGGCCGACGAGCACCGGGTTCCGGAGGATCCGCTTCGCGAGCGACGGAGGCTGGCGCCGCGCGCGCTGCGCGTTCCAGCGCAGGATGAGGCGCGGGAAGTCGACCGCATACTCGTGCGGCGGCGTGTACGGGCAGTTCGGGTAGCAGAGCTTGCACTGGAAGCAGAGGTCCGCGACCCGATCGATCTCGTCGCGGGAGAGGTCGCGCGCGTGCGCGGCCAGCTCGGGCAGCTCGTCGCCGAACGCCTCGGCCGCCTCGACGCCTTCCTCGTGCACGCGCGGTCCGCTCGCCTCCGCCTGCGCGCGGCGCCGCTCGGCCTCCGCGATGAGCTCCGGGTGCTCGGCCAGGTGACGGGCGCGGTTCGCCTCGGTGCGTCCGTCGATCGCCTCGAAGAGGCGCGGAAAGCTGCCGCAGAACTTGAAGCAGAGGCGGCAGCTGTCGCAGATGTTGAAGACCCGGTCGATCTCGCTGCGGAGATCCGCCGCGTCCCAGAACTTCGGATCGGCGATCCGGACTCCGATCGATTCCGCCATCTCTCGAGCTCGTGCTAGCGCGCCCTGCCGGCCTTCGCCGCGCGGGCCGCGCTCGCGTCGTGCTCCGACCAGGTCGCCGCGAAGGTGGCCGCCTGGCCGTGCGTCTCCGACACCGAGACCTCGAGTCGCGTCCACGGCCGCGCTCCGTCCGCGAGCAGCTCCTCGCGCACCCGCCCTGCGACGTAGCGCGCGAGCTCCTCGGCCGAGGAGTGGACGATCGGCAGCAGGACGACGTCGCTCCGCGGCAGGACGAACCGCGTTCCGTCCTCGTAGGTGACCTCGACGGAGTCGCCGGTCTCGACGATCGAGAGGCAGTCGCTCGCCGCCGGCAGGATCGTGTACTCGTCGAGCGCTTCGCAGACGCGCTTGGTCGCACGCTTCACGACGCCGAAGTCGACGACGTAGCCGTCGGCTCCGAGCTCTCCCTCGACGCGCACGGTCACCTGATAGTTGTGGCCGTGAAGCCGCTCGCGGAAGCCGCGGTAGGCGATGAAATGCGCCGCGTTGAACTTGAGGTACTCCTTGCCGACGAAGACGTCGAAGCGCTGCGGCCCGCCCATCGCCGGCCACGTACCGCGGCGCACGGCGGGGCGCAATTGAGATCGTCGGGCGACGACGACGCGCTGCGCCCGTCCGCCGTTCAGTCCTCGGCCACCTCGCGGAAGAGCCCGTCGCGCGTCACGAGGCGGCGTCGCGGACCGGGCCGCGCGGGATCCCCGCCCTCGTAGGCGACGTCGCCCGGGTAGAGGAACGCCGGGCCCGACTCCTCGCTGTAACAGCGCGGCAGGATCGTCATGACGTCCCGCGTGCGGGCGGCGGCGCGCGCGCTCGCGACGTCGCCGAGCTGCGACAGCTCCGAGAGCAGCATGAACGTCGGCGGCACGAGCTGCGCCTCGCCGCGGCGATAGCGCGCGAGCGCGTCGGCCGGCGTGAGCCATTCCCCCGCGCTCGTCTCGCGGCCGTCGTGCCGCGCCTCCTGCGACGGCGGCAGCGGTGCCAGGAAGAAGCGCGTGTCGAAGCGGGTCGGGATGCCCTCCGGGGTGATCCAGTGCGCGAAGAAGTCGAGCTCGCCGGGCGCGAGCTCGAGCGAAAGCTCCTCGCACAATGCGGCCAGGTCGGTCTCCGCGCCGTGGAGCGCGGCGCGCACGCGCGACAGGTCGTGGTCGCCGAGCCCTCCCGGGTCGATCCAGCGACCGTCGCGGCGCGCGAGAAGCACGCCGGCCTCCTCGAAGAGCTCGCGCAGGCCCGCGACATACTGGGCCATCGCCCGCTCGGGCGGCGCCAGCGCGAGCCGGCGCGCGGCCTCGGCCGGCGCGAGGTCGGCGCAGCGCGCGTGGATCGCGGCGGAGGCGTCCGCGGCGTCGACCTGACCGCCCGGGAAGACCAGCATGCCGGCGAAGGTCGAGCTCTTGCGATGGCGGACGACGGCGAACGTCTCGAGGCCCGACGGCCCGTCGCGCAGCAGGATGACGCTCGCCGCCTCGATCAAGCGCACCGCGTCTCCGGTCGGTGCCGCGGTCTCGCTCATCGGCTTTCCACGCGTTCGCGTGCGACGGGCGCTCACGGGCCCCCGAGGATCGCCGCGAGGGCGCGCTCGCGATCGGCGAGGTCGTCGAGGAGCGCGTCGCTGCCGCAGCCCGCGAGCTCGGCGCGATCGTACCCGCCGGTCGCGACCAGGACGCAGCGCATGCCGGCGGCGCGCGCGCACGCGACGTCGTGCGGCGTGTCGCCGACGACGACCGCCGCGCTTGCCGGGACGTCGGCACCGGTCGCGCGCGCGATGCGCGCGAGCGCGAGGGCCGGCAGGAGGCGGCGCGACGGCGCGTCGCTGCCGTAGGCGCCGATCGCGAGGGGTTCGGCGAGCCCGACGGCGTCGAGCTTGACGCGCGCCGACGTGCGGAGGTTCCCGGTGACGACGCCGAGACGGCAGTCCGCGCGCGCGGCCAGCGCCGCGACGAGCTCGCGCGCGCCCGGCTGCGCCGCGACCGCGACGTCGCCGCTCGCGATCGCGCTCCGGAGAGCGCGCGCCCACGCGACCTCGAAGCGGGCGACGAGACGCGGGCTGACCGGCGGTGCGCCGTCCGCCGCGCAGCCGAGCAGGCAGGCGAGGATCTCGGGATCCGTCATGCCGTCGGCGCGCACGTTCAGCGAGCGCACCGACGTGGCGAACACTTCCTCGGCGACGCGCTCGACGGCGGCCGTGATCCCGCGCGACGCGAGCAGCGTCCCGTCGAGTTCGAAGAGCACGGCGCGCGCACCGCCGCGGGCGCTCACGCGGCGGGTCGCTGTCTTTCGGCGACGGGCGCGCCGGTCGCGTGGCGCGACTCCGCCGTCAGCCGCGACTCGAATGCGCCGAGCACCGCGAGGAGCTCCGCCGTCGTGCGCGTGTGCGTCACCGCCTCGCGCAGCGCGGCGCTCCCCGGGAATCCCTTCGCGACGCGGCACGCCATGCCGCGCAAGCGAGCCGCGGTCACCTTCTCGGGATAGACCTCGTCGAGGAGCTCGCGGTAGCGGCGGAGCGCGCGCAGGCGATCGCGCACGGTCGGCGCAGCCACCTCGCGACCTTCGAGATCGGCGGCGAGCTGCGCGAAGATCCACGGGTTCTCCATCGCCCCGCGTCCGATCGCGAGGCCGTCGACGCCGCCGCGCTGCCAGCGCGCGCGCGCCGTCGCGACGCTCACGACGTCGCCGCTTCCGACGACCGGCACGCCGACCGCGCGCTTGACGTCGGCGATGCGCTCCCAGTCGGCCGCGCCGGCGTAGAGCTGGACGCGCGTCCGCCCGTGCACGGTGATCAGCGCGACGCCGGCGGCTTCCGCCATCTGCGCGATCTCGACGCCGTTGATCGAGTCGTCGTCCCAGCCGATCCGGATCTTGAGCGTGAGCGGGACCGACAGCTCGCGGCGGACGGCGCGCAGCATGCGCTCGAGGTGCGCCGGGCGACGCAGCAGCTCAGCGCCGCCGCCCCGCTTCACCACCTTCGGAACCGGGCACCCGCAGTTGACGTCGACGTGGTCGACGCCGGTCTCCTGCACGATCGCCGCCGCCTCGGCCATGCGGTCGATGTCAGCGCCGAAGATCTGGATCCCGATCGGATGCTCGCCCGGGTGGTAGCGCATCATCCGGTGGCTCTTGAGGTCGCGGCGCGTCAGGCCCTCGATCGAGATGAACTCGCTCACGACGAGGCCGACCGCGCCCGGGCTGCACTCGCGGACGAGGCGCCGGAACGCCATGTCGGTGACGCCCGACATGGGCGCCAGGACCAGTGCAGGCGACACGACGGTCGGGCCGATCGAGAACGAGCGCGACACCTTGGCGAGGGTAGCGATGGGCCGCGCGTGCGCGCAATCGCCGCCCGCGCGCCGGCCGCTCTCCGGAGCGGCCGGGCCCGCGGCGGCTGGTCGCGGGGGCGTGACCGTGGTTTCATCGCGCCTGCGCGCCATCGCCGGTGCGCGAAAGGGGAACGACCATGGCCGAGCTCGACGGCAAGATCGCATTCGTCACCGGCGCCGGATCCGGCCTCGGCCGCGAGATCGCGCTCGCGTTGGCGCGCGCGGGCGCGCAGGTCGGCATCAACGACCTGCGCCGGGAAGCCGCGGAGAGGACGCACGACGATCTCGCGGGCATCGGCGGCGCACTCGAGTGCGGGCCACAGGTGGGCGACGTCGCGGACCCGGCGGCGGTCGCGGCCTGGCTCGCCGCCGTCGCGCGCGCGACCGGGGATCGCCTCGACGTGATGGTGAACAACGCCGGCTACGCCGACAGCGATCCCGAGACGCAGGCCCGCCTGCAGAAGCAGCTGGCGGAGGTCCTCGAGAGCGGCCGCATCACGACGTCGCTCGACGCGGCAGCGCGCCTCTCCGACGAGCGCTGGTCGCGCATGATCGCGGTCCACCTGACCGGGACGTTCCACGGGACGCGCGAGGCGCTGCGGCTCATGTCGCCGCGCCGGAGCGGCCGCATCATCAACCTCGCGAGCATCGCCGGCCTGACCGGGATCGCCAGCGTACCGCACTACTCCGCCGCGAAGGCCGGCATCATCGGGCTCACCAAGGCGGTCGCCCGCGACGTCGCGCCGCTCGGCATCCTCGTGAACGCGATCGCGCCCGGCTACATCGACACCCCGATCCTCGACGTGCTGGGCGACCAGCGCGCCGCGCAGACCGCCCTGATCGCCGCGCAGACCCCGCTCGGACGACTCGGCGAAGCGCGCGAGATCGCCGCGACCGCGCTCTTCCTGGCGAGCCCCGGCTCGAGCTACTTCACCGGCCAGGTGCTGTCGCCCAACGGCGGCACCGTCATCTAGTTCAGGAGGGGATCTCTCCCCTCGCCCCTTCGGGCAAAGCCCGCCGGGGAGTCGTCGAACGAGGGAAACGCCTCCCTCGCCCCGTTCGGCGAAGCCGAGCGGGACCGCACTCCCTGCGGTCGCTTCGCCGGCCGCGCGCGGGTGCGTTGCGCGGACGGTGTCAATTCATGCTGGCTTGGACGTCGGAGTCGATGCCGGTGCCGAAGCGGTCGCCGAAGAGGATGCCGCGCGCGCGGTAGCCGGCCTCGGTGCGCTCGGTGATGAGGCCGAGACGCGCGAGGTTCGGGACGACGGTGTGCATGAAGATGTCGCTGTTGATCTTCGCCCAGTCGGGGAGGCCGAGGCCCATCTGCACGACGTTGTCCGGATCGAGGCCGTACTTCGGCGCGAGGAGTCGCAGCATGTCCAGCTGCTGGTTCGCGTTCAGCGTCTCCAGGATGTTGAACGCGAAGTCCTCCATCTCGATCATCTCGTCCGGCGTCGCGTCGCGGACGGTGCGGCGCATCGTCAGGATGCCGAACGCGGCGTGGCGCGCCTCGTCCTGCTTGACGCGTCGGATCATGTCGGAGAGGAGCGGGTTCGACGAGCCCTTCTGCAGCATGTCGAAGATGCCGACCGCCATGCCCTCGAAGAGCGTCTGCATGCCGAGCGTCTTCGTCTTCCAGGTCGGCGCCTCGAGCAGCTTGTCGAGGAGCACCTTCAGCGTCGCGCCGATCGGGTAGATCGTCCCGACCTTGCGCTGCAGGAACTTCGCCAGGACCTCGACGTGGCGCGCCTCGTCGGCGACCTGAGACGCCGCGTAGAACTTCGCGTCCATCGTCGGGCAGCAGTTCGTGAGCTGGCCGCACAGCTGGAGCGCCGCCTGCTCGCCGTGGAGCAGCTGCGACAGCGTGAACGCGAACTCGTCCATCGCCGCCTCGAGGCAGGTCTTCTCGTCGGCCCCCATGAACGTGAGGATCGTAGGGAGGACGAGCAGGTTCTCGCGCGGCAGGAACCACTCGTCGCGCGGCAGCGCGGCCGACCAGTCGAGGTCCTCCTCGGCGTTCCACTGGCCCTTCTTGCCGCGCTCGTAGAGCGCGCGCAGCTCCTCGACCTCGCTCGCGTAGTTCCACGTCCAGTGCAGATCGAGCGGCACGTCGACGTCGAGCTGCCCGCGCAGCTCCGCGATCTTGTCCTGGTCGACGTCGACGACCTCGAAGTCGCCCACGTTGCGCCGGTATTCCGCGAGGATCTTTTCCATCGATCTGCTCCCTCTGCCTTCCTTCAGACCGCCGTCGCTCGAAAGGTCTTCATCTCGTCCGCCGGGCGTCGCCCTTGCGTCGCCTCAGCGCGCGCGCTGCGCGACCACCCCGAAGCGCAGCAGGTCGCGCAGCTCCTTCTTCCGCCGCTTCACCTCGGCCGGGTCGAAGATGTCGCGACCGAGGATCTCGAGGCCGAAGTCGCCGGACGCGAACGGGAACACGACCTGTCCGACGAGCGTGAGCAGCAGGTGCTGGACGTTCACCGCGCGGAATTGCCCCGCGCTCATTCCCTCGCGCAGCAGCTGGCCCATCATGCCCATGCTGCTCTCGATCGCCCGGTGCGCTTCGATCTCCTCCGGCATCTCGCCGGCGAGGTCGTCGTCCTCGAACAGCGATCGCAGGAGGACGCGCGCGTAGTTCGGGTTGGCGGCGAGGAGGTCGATCAGGTCGTCGAGCAGGCGCTCGAGACGCTCGATCGGCGTCCCGCCCGCCGCGAGGCTCCGGACGAGGCGGGTCTCGATGCGTCCCAGGATCCGCGCCGCCACCGCCGCGTAGAGCTCGGGCTTGTTCTTGAAATGATGGAAGAGCGACGACTTCCCGAGCCCGACGACCTCGGCGAGCTCCCGCAAGCCCACGCCGGCGTAGCCGCGCTTCGCGAAGAGCGCCTCTGCGGCGTCGAGGATCTTGTCGCGCGAGCTGAGCTCGGCGTCGCTGTCGAGCACGGGGTTTGCCATGGCAAAAGCGACCGACCGATCGGTCGTCTCCAGTATTCCGATGGGTCGGGTCGAGTCAAGCCCACCGCCCTTCGACCGGCGCATGCCCGCCCGCCCCCACCGCCTCGCGACGGCTTCGCGGTTCGTGCTACGAGCGCGGAATCCGTTCATTCGATCGTTCGACCGAGCGCGCGTCCCGCGCGGCGCGCGGAGGGGCGGGAACACGATGAAGCTGAAGGACAACGTGACCATCATCACCGGCGGCGGCCAGGGAATCGGCGAGGCCTACGCGCGGCGCTTCGTCGCCGAGGGCGCGAAGGTCGCCGTGGCCGACATCAACCGCGAGAAGGGCGAGGCGGTCGCCGCCGACCTGAAGCGACAGGGCGGCGACGCGATGTTCGTCCACGTCGACGTGTCGAGCGAGGACAGCTCGAACGCGATGGCGAAGGCGGTCGTCGATCGCTGGGGACGGATCGACACGCTGATCGCCAATGCGGCGATCTACTACGACATCGACAACCAGAACCATTCGTTCGAGTACCTGAAGAAGATCTTCTCGGTGAACTACTTCGGCACGTGGCTCTCGTGCCGCGCGGTCTACCCCTACATGAAGCAGCAGGGGAAGGGGTCGATCATCACGCAGAGCTCGGGCGCGGCGTACGCGACGTTCTACGTGCCGCACGAGGAGATGCCGAGCTTCCACTACAGCGTGACAAAGGCGGCCATCAACGCGATGACCCACTTCCTCGCCGCGGCCGGCGGGCCGCACGGCATCCGCGTCAACGCGATCGCGCCGGGCCCGACGATGACCGAGGCGACGAAGAAGTCCGTTCAGCCCGAGATCATCGACATGATCGTCAACATGATGATGGCGATCAAACACCCGCTCGAGGCCGAGGACCTCTGCGGCACCGCGGTCTTCCTCGCATCCGACGACAGCAAGATGATCACCGGCCAGATCCTCTGCGTCGACGGCGGCATGTTCATGCGGGGGTAGGCGGACCGCAGGTCCGGTCGGCGCCCACGAAGCCGCTACCTGATCGCTCCACCGGCAGGATCGCGCGCGGAGCGAAGCGACCTGGGGACTGGGACCCTAGTCGGGCTTTGCCCGACTAGGGCGAGGGGAAGATCCCCTCGTTTCAATTGGCCCGCAGCACGAAGCTCGAGTCGCCGTGGCCGAACTCGACGGCTTGCTGGAAGATGTGCTTCACCTTCAAGCCGCCGATCTCATCGCCCTCCCGCACCTGCGTCACCTGGCTGCCGTCGACCCGCACGAAGGCGAAGCGGCGGCCCGGCGTCGCGGACCACGACACGATGTTGATCTTGACGTCGGGAGCGCCGGTCGGCGAGCGGCGCAGGGCGCGCGCGAGGACGTCGCCGTCGTCGCTCGCGGCGAGGGGCGGCCGTGCGGGCGCCGGCGCGAGGTCGCGCGCCGCCGCCGCGGCCGCCCCGGCCGCGGATTCGGCGCGAACGTCCGCGGCGCCGCCGAGAGGCGACTCGGCGCGCGCGAGCCGCTGATCGGCGCGCGCCTCGCGCGGCTCGGGCGCCGGCTTCTCGCGCTCCGCGGTGCCGATCCGCACCTCGTCGCTGTCCCGGAAGCTTCCGGCCGCGCGAGGCGCGGCGGGTGCGACTGCCGCGGGAGGCGGTGCCGCCGCCCGGTCGGCGAGCTGCACGCGCGAGGCTTCCGTCCCACGGAGCGGGCGCTGGATCGCGCGCAGCCGCGGCGCGGGCGCTGCGCCTTCTGCCGTCGGTCCGGCCGGTCCGAACGCCGGGACGCCCGCGTCCATGTACGACGGCGCGCGCCGCTCTCCGACCGGCGCCGCCGGCGCCGCGGCCTCCGCCGACGCGGTATCCGAAGCCGGCTCGGTCTCTCGCGCGCGGCCCGCGCGGATCGCGGCGCGCTGTGCGGCGAGCGCCGTCTCGGACGACGCGTCGCCGGCGCGGGCGCGCAGCGCGGCCGGAGGAACCTGCGGCGCCGCCTTTGCGGCCGCAGGCGGCGCCGCGGGCACGGACGGCGGCTGCGCCGCGGCACCCGAGCCTTCGGGGGCAGGCGGTGCGGCTCTACGCGCGTCCTCGACCGCACCGGGCGCCGTCGCGGGTGCTGGCGCGGGCGCCGTCTTCGCCGCGGGTGGCTCCTCGGCCTTCGTCTCCGGCGCCGCCGACGTCCCGCCGATGCCCGGTTCGGCTCCGGGCGACCGCGCTGCGGAAGGCTCCGCGTCGCGGCCCGGCGACGTCGCGTCCGCGACGGCGAGCCGACCGTCGTCCTCCGCCGTCGGCTCGGGTGCGCGGAGGCGCGCGCCGAACCACCATCCGCCGACGAAGCCCAGAACCACGACCGCGCCCACCGCGAAGAGGAGCCGCCGGCGCCGCCGTCGTCGCTCGGCATCGTCGAAGAGCCCGCCCGGGACCTTTCCCGGCTCCGGCTTGCGGCGCGCATCCTCCTGCGCCTTCCGCAGGACCTCCAGGATCGTGCTCAATTCCACCCCCCGCCCATGCCGATCCTCGCCTCCGCGGCGCGCGGCGAGCGCGCCGTTTCGCCACCGAGCCGCGGCACCCGGTCGGCGGCGACGCTCTGGTAGAGCGTGATCATCGTGAGCGGCCCGGCCTTGCCGTCGGCGAACAGCCGCTTCGCGCGCTGGAAGCGCAGCACCGCGGCCTCCGTGTCGGGCGAGAACACCGTCGAATCCGGACCGCTGTAGACGCCCACGCCGCGCAGCAGCTCGTGCAGTCGCTTCACTTTGGGGTTGACCGATCCGACGGCGAGCAGACCGCCGAGGCGGTCGAGGTCGCGCCAGAAGAGGTGCGCCTTTCCGAACCAGGCGTCGGCGAGCACGGCGGGAGACACGTCGACCGAGCTGCGGCCGATCGCGACGCGTGTCGTGTCGTCGTCGAGGTGCGAGACGGCGACGAAGCGCGACGCGGACCCGTCGTCGGGCGCGAGCTCCAGGATGGCGGGCAGGTCGAGAACGCGCAGGAGGTTCAGGTTTCCGGAAAACGACAGGTACTCGAGCCCACGCGACCTGCCGATCGTCTGGAGGTCGAGCGTCGGCCGCGCCGCCTCCTGCGGCGTGAGCGCCGCGACGCCCCACGCGTGCAGGAGCGCTTCCGTCGCTTCATAGGCGCTGTTGCCCGGCGTCGTCTGGCGGAGGGCGTCGAAGAGCATCGCGCGCTCGGCGTCGGCGGCGGGCTCCGCCGCTTCGACGACGGCGTCGCCGCCGGCGGCCGTATCGCCGGGCGTGTCGCTCTTCGCCGGCGCGCCCGGTGGCGCGCTGGTCGCGCCCGCGCCCGCCGCCGCCGCTGCCGGCGGAGCGCCGGCCGTAGCGGTGCCGCCGCTCGCGGCGACGACGGCGCCGTCGCCGGCGTGCGCGGCCGTCTCGGCCCGCGCGGCCGCCGGCGGCGCCGCGACCGGCGGCGGAGCCGCCGGCGCTCCGGAGTCCGGTGCGCTCGCGAGCGAGGCCGGCACCGGGGGCGCTGCCGGTGGGCTTTCCGCATCGGGCGCCGCCCCTGCCCCCGCAGCCGCCGCGGCGCCAACCGCGGGGGCGCCGGCGGGCGAGCGCGTCTCGCCGGTCGCCGACGATGTGCTGCCGCCCGCCGCGCGCGCGGCGTCCGCCGCGCTCGTCGAGCCGGCCGAAGAGGTCGCGGCGGCGCCCACCATGCGGCCGCCGGGCCCGCGCTGCCACAGAAGGACTCCGCCGATCGCGACCGCGACGGCGGCGGCCGCGGCGCCCGCCGACCACGCGGCCTGGCGCGTCGCTCCCGAGCGGCTGGGCGCGACGTGGCGCCGGAGCTCCGCGATCGCGCGCCGGACGACGAAGCGGTTCACCCGCGCGCGATCGCTCGCGTAGGCCACCAGGAGCGCGCGATGAGAGGCGACGTTGATGAGCCGCGGAATGCCGCGCGCGTAGGCGTGGATCGCCGCGATCCCGCCGGGCGTGAAGAGGCTGCGCGTCTGGCCCGCGGTTCGCACACGGTGCGCGATGTACTGGGCGGTTTCCCCGCGATCGAGGCGTCCGAGGTGCCAGCGAACGGTGATCCGCTGGTTCAGCTGCTCGAGGTCCGGGCGCGCGAGCAGGTCGCGCAGCTCCGGCTGACCGACCAGCACGATCTGCACGAGCTTCGCGCTTTCGGTCTCGAAGTTCGAGAGGAGCCGTAGCTGCTCCAGGATCGCCCCGTCGAGCGCCTGCGCCTCGTCGATCACCAGCACCACGCGCCGGCCGAGCGCCTTCTGGTCGACGAGCGCCTGGTTCAGCGCCGCCAGGAGCTCGCGCCGCGTGCCGGTCGTCTGCACGCCGAGCTCGTGGTTGATCTCCTGCAGGAGCTCGACGCCGGCGAGGACCGGGTTCAGAATGTACGCGTACTTCGTCGACTCGTCAGCCTCGCGCAGGAGCGCCCGCAGGAGCGTCGTCTTGCCGGCGCCGATCTCCCCCGTGATGCACACGAAGCCGGCACCCTCGCGGATGCCGTACACCAGGTGCCCGAGCGCCTCGCGGTGCTTCGACGAGAGGAACAGGTAGCGCGGATCGGGGGTGAGCTGGAACGGCAGCTCATCAAGTCCAAAGAAACGCTCGTACATCGCAGCGCCCGCTCCGGGCGCGGGATCGACGGCTCGCGCACTGCCGCCCCGCCGTCCCCGGCCCTAGTTTCCGCTGCCCCGGTCCGCTGCCCTGCGCAATGCGCGGGCGCCCGCAGGGCTCGCTCGCGCGCTGCATGGTCCCCACCCGCGCGTGCGGCGGCCGGAGGCTCCCCTACCTTAACGGAACGCGCCGGCCGGCTGTCAACCAGACGGGAATCGCGTTGCCCCGCGCCCCGACGCGTGCGAGAACTCGCGAGGCCCCGCGATGGCGAGCGAGTGGTGGCATCGACTTCCCGCGGCGCAGCGGCGAGAGTACGAGCGCAGCGCGGCGATCACCCGCGTCGCGCTGGCGCCCGCCACCGACCTCACGGCCGCCGTCGTCCAGGTCCAGCGCTCCCTCGAGGCCGACGACCGCGACGCGACCGAGCTCGCCGCCCGGCGGCTGGTCGCGCTCCTCTGCACGCGGCTCGGGGTCCCGCCGGTGTCGGTCCGGGTCTCCGGGATCCGGCCGCACGACGCGCGCGGGGAGCTGCACGGGCTCTACACCCCGAACGGCGGCGCGGGCCGCGATCGGATCACGGTGTGGATGCGAACGGCGCGGCGGCGCGACGTCGTCGCGATCAAGACGTTCCTCCGGACGCTCCTGCACGAGGTCTGCCACCACCTGGACTTCTTCGCCCTCGACCTCCCGCACTCGTTTCACACCCCCGGCTTCTACCAGCGCGAGTCCAGCCTCTATCGCATCCTGACGCGCGGCACCCCGCTCGCCGCGGGACGCGCCGGCGCTCCGCGGGTCGCGGAGCGACCAACCGCGCCGGACGGCGACCTCGCGCGCAAAGTCGAGCCGGATCGCGACCCGCGCGCCCCGGCCGACGAGATCGCACGCGCCGCCCGCGACATCGACCGCGCGGCGCGCGAGCTCGGTCTCGCCGGCCTCGGCGACGACGGCGACACCATGTCGGGCATCGAGCTGTTACGCGCGACCGCGGCGGCCATCGCCGCGCGCCAGCGCCGCCACGAGTAGCGCGTACACCGCGATCGTGAGCGGCGCCTCGAGGTCGCCGAGCGCGCCCGCGCCCCGCACGTGCAGCGCGCCCTCGCCCGCGACGACCACGAGCGCCGCGACCGCGATCCCCGCGAGCGCCTCGCCCGCGATCATGCCGGACGCGATCAGCGTCGGCGCGCGCGCATCGTCCGGCTCGTCGCGGCTCGCGTCCGCCCCGGTCGCGCCGGCGCCCGCGGTGGATCCTGCGCCCAGCCCCGCGCGCCGGGCGCGGTCCATCGCGGCCCGCACGAGGCCGCCGAGAAGAATGGGCGCGGTCGTCGTGATCGGCAGGTAGAGGCCGATCGCGAATGCGAGCGCGGGTACGCCCGCCAGCGCCGCGGCGAGCGCGAGGCCGGCGCCGACCGCCATGAGCGCCCAGGGAAGCTGCCCCTGCGCGACGCCCTCCACCAGCGTCGCCATGAGGCGCGACTGCGGCGCGGGCAGCAGCTCCGAGCCCAGGCCGTAGGCCTGGTGGAGGAGCAGCAGCACCCAGCCCGCGCGCACCGCGGCCGCGAACGTCCCGATGAGCTGCGCGATCTGGACGCGCGCCGGCGTCGCGCCCACGAGCGCCGCGGTCTTGAGGTCCTGCGCGAGGTCGCCGGCGAGCGCGCTCGAGATCGCGACCACGGCGCCGACCGTGATGCTCGCCGCCATCGCCTCGCGTCCGGTGTGGCCGAGGAGCTTGAGCACGAAGCTCGTCGCGAGGATCGCGGTGATGGTCATCCCGGAGACCGGCTGCGACGTCGTACCGACGAGGCCGACGATGCGGGCCGACACGATCGCGAAGAAGATGCTGAACGCGATCGCGAACAGGGCCTCGAGCGGTCCCAGCCCGAAGGAAGGGACGAGCCAGAGCGCGAGCCCGCACGCGGCGACGCCCGCGGGCGGGACCCACGCCGGCAAGTCGCGATCGTTGCGGTCGCGCGCGGCGGGCTCGGACGCGGGCCGCTCCGACGCGCGCCGGCGCGCGAGCGTGGCGCGCACGACCCGCCAGCCTTCGCCCGCGCCCTGCGCGATCGCGGGCAGGACGCTCGCGAGCGACACCGCACCGCCCATCGCGACGGCTCCGGCGCCGACGTAGCGCACGTGCGCACGCCAGATCGCGGCCGCGTCGAGCGCGGCCGTGCCCGCCGGGATGCCGAGCGCGTCGCCGAGCGACGTCCCGGCGATCGCGTCCGCGAGCGGGACGAGGACGCACCACGCGAGCACCCCGCCCGACGCCATGACCGCCGCGATCCGCGCTCCGACGAGGTACCCCGCGCCCAGGAAGAGCGGCGTGAGATCGAAGCCGATGGTCGCCTTGTGGAGCGACGCGAAGGTGAACGAGACGCGCTCGCGCCAGAGGCCGAGCACCTGCGAGCCCAGCGCGTAGAGCGCGCCGACCGCGACGCCGCGCACGACCGGCCGCGCGCTCGCCCCGCCGCGATCGCCCGCGACGAGCACCTCGGCGCACGCCGTGCCCTCGGGGAACGGGAGGCGCCCGTGCTCGGCGATCGTGAGGTCGCGGCGCATCGGCATCATGGCGACGATGCCGAGCCAGCCGGCGGTGATGCCGAGCAGGAAAACGGTGAAGCCGGTCGGCGAGAGCCCGAGGAAGAGGAGCGCGGGCACCGTGAACACGACGCCCGCGGCGAGCGAGTCGCCGGCCGATCCGATCGCGTGCACGACGTTGTTCTCGAGGATGGTGCCGCGCCGGAGGAGACCGCGCAGGACCGCCATCGAGATCACCGCCGACGGGATCGACGCGGAAACGGTGAGCCCCACGCGGAGGCCGACGTAGGCGTTCACCATCCCGAAGAGCACCGAAAGCGTGGCGCCGAGCAGCACGGCGCGCAGCGTCAGCTCGGGGATCTCGGCGTCCGCGGCGACGTACGGCACGAGGGGCTGCGCGGCGCCCTCGGCCGTCGCTTCCCCGGCGACGGCGCGTGCTCCGCCCGCGCGCGGGCCGGAAGGCGTCAAGCGTCCGTCACTCCTCCTCCAGGAGCGTCACGGGCTCGAGGAGCGCCGGGCCCACGGCGTCGAGGAAGCGCGAAGGGCGCGCCGGCACGACGCCGAGACCGCGGTCGTACATGGTCGCGGGGTACGTGAGGATCAGGTTCTCGCGCGCTCGCGTGCACGCGACGTAGAGAAGCCGCCGCTCCTCCTCGATCTCGTCCTCGTCCATCGAGTAGGTCGAGGGGAAGCGCCCGTCGGCCACCGAGATCACGAACACGCTGTGCCACTCGAGCCCCTTCGCCGAGTGGATCGTCGAGAGCGTCAGCACCTCGCCCTCGGGCGCGTCCACGGCCATGACGTCGCCCACGGAATCGCTCGGCGGCTCGAGCGCCATGTCGGCGAGGAAGCGCGTCAAGCTGCGATAGCGCTCGGCGAGGACGCCGAACTGCTCGAGGTCGCGCAGGCGCTTCGGCGCGTCGTCGTGGTGCACGCGCTCGAGCACCGGCCGATAGTGCGCGAGCACCGCCTGCACGAGCGCGGGCGGGCGCTCGCGCGCCGGGTCGAGGCGCGCGAGCAAGGCTCCGAGCTGGCGCACGCCCGCGAGCGCCTGGCCGCGGACGCCCGGAAGGCCAGCGAGCTCCGCGAGGCCGGCGAGCGATCCCTCCGGGCTCCCGAGCCAGTCGACGACCGCGGCCGCCGCGCGCGGCCCGACGCCCTCGAGCAGCAGCAGGATGCGATGCCAGGAGACCGCATCGCGCGGGTTGTCGACGACGCGAAGGTGCGCGAGGACGTCCTTCACGTGCGCCGTCTCGATGAAGCGGAAGCCGCCCCGCTTCACGAACGGGATGCCCGCGCGCGCGAGCTCGAGCTCGAGGTCGAACGAGTGGAACGACGACCGGAAAAGGACGGCGATCTCGGTGAGCGGAACGCCCTCCTCCGCGAGCTCGAGGATGCGCTGCGTGACGAAGAGACTCTGCAGCCGATCGTCGGGCGACGGCACGAGCTGCGGCCGCACACCGCCGCCCCGGCGCGTGTAGAGGGTCTTCGAGTAGCGCTCGCGCGCCTGCGCGATGATCGCGTTCGTGACGTCGAGGATCGGCTGCGTCGAACGATAGTTCTCCTCGAGCGCGATGAGACGCGTCCCCGGGAAGCGGTCGGGGAAGCTCATGATGTTCTTGAAGTCGGCGCCGCGGAACCCGTAGATCGACTGCGCGTCGTCGCCGACCGCCATCACGTTCGCGCGCTTGCCCGCGAGCAGCGCCGTGATGTCGGCCTGGAGATGGTTCGTGTCCTGGTACTCGTCGACCATCAGGTAGCGGTACGTCTGCTGCAGGCGCTCGGCGAACTCCGCGCGGTCGCGCAGGCGGTCGCGCAGCTCGAGCAGGAGGTCGTCGTAGTCGAGGAGCCCGCGCTCGCGCTTGTAGGCGACGTACAGCTCGTGGCAGCGGACGATGTCCTCGAGGTCGTCGAGCAGGTGGACGTACTCTCGCTCCACCACGTCGCCGATGCCGATGCCCTTGTTCACGGCGGTGCTGTAGATGTCCCCGAGGGTCTGCTTGCGCGGGAAGCGGCGATCGCGCCGGTCGAGGCCGAGGCGAACGCGCGCGAGCTGGATCGCGTCCTCGCTGTCGGAGCGGTCGAGGATCGTGAACGACTCGGGCCACCCGAAGGCCCGCGCCCAGCGCCGCAGCATGACGTTCGCGAACGAATGGAAGGTCCCGCCGACGACGTCGTCCGCGCCGCCGCCGAGGAGCGCGCTCGCGCGCCGGAGCATCTCCTGCGCGGCGCGGCGCGTGAACGTGAGAAGGACGATCGCGCGCGCAGGGACGCCGGTCTCGACGAGGCGCGCGACGCGATACGTCAGCGTCCGCGTCTTGCCGCTTCCGGCGCCGGCGACGACGAGCACCGGCCCGTCGAGCGTCGTGACCGCCTCGAGCTGGGCCGCGTTCAGCTCCGCCGCGTAGTCGATGCGAAACGAACGCGACTCCGCCGCCGCTCGCCGGATCGTGTACGTCGCCATCGCCGCCCGGAACCTACCACAGCGCTGGCTGTTCTACGCGGCAGGACCGAAGTGGAATGGAAACCGGCGGCGGCGCGTGGCATGGTTTCGGCATGGCGGACGAGCGCGATAGCGGCGGTGCCGGCCAGGCGATGACCGTTCAGGCGGACGGTTCGCTCGTGCCCGGCGTCTACTCCAACCTCACGATGATCGCGCACCGGCGGGAGGAGTTCGTGCTCGACTTCCTCTTCGTGCAGCCGCAGCGCGGACCGAGCGGCGAGGCGGTCGCGTCGCTGCGCGCGCGCGTCATCTCGTCGCCGGAGCACACCAAGCGCGTACTGCGCGCGCTCGAGGAGAACATTCGCCGCTACGAGGCGGCTTTCGGAGAGATCGAGGAGTCGACGGACCTGTCGTCGGTGCTCCAGTAGGCGCGCGCGCCGCGGCGGCGCGCGAGCGCGAACGGACGCGGAGAAAACGAGGAACGGAGAGGCATCATGAGACGCAGGGGGCGGATGGGGTCGAAGGCGGCGGTCGCCGCGGCGAAGCGTGCGGGCGCGGGCGCCGCGCTCGCGATCGCGATGACCGCCGGCGTCGCGACGGCTGCGGGAGCGCCGGCGGACGCGTGGGGGCAGGAAACGACGCTTCACGAGGAAGATCTTCCTCCGGCGGATCCCGGCGTCGCGGCGCCGCCGCACGAGGGGTGGGACGAGCGCCGCGAGACGCACACCGTCACCATTGAGGAGCACGAGGACAAGGGCGGCGCCGCCGGCGCCGTCGAGGGATCGATGGACAAGGCCGGAAACGAGACGCGCGGCGGCCTCGAGCGCGCCGGCGCGGCGACCGGCAAGGCCCTCGACAAGGTGATCACGAAGACCGGCGAGGGCGTCGGCTACGTCATCGACAAGACCGGCGACGGCTTGAAGAGCGCCGGCGAGGCGCTCTCCGGCGAAGGGCATTGAGCGGCCGCGCGAAAGGCGGGACGGAGCCGCGCCTCGCCGACACGAGGGCCGTCGAGGAGATGGTGCTGACCGGCGTCAAGTGCCCGCTCAACTGGGCGCGCGCCAAGGTGCGGCTCGAGGAGATGCCGCGCGGCGCGCGCATCTCGCTGCTCGTCGACGATCCGCGTGCGGTGCGCGACATCCCGCGCGCCGCCGAGGCGCACGGCTACTGCGTCGTCGAGGTCGCCGCCGAGGGCGACGCCTGGCGGATCGAGATTGAGCGCTGATCCGTCGAGCGCGGGAGCCGGCTCGGCGCGCGTCGCCGGCCGCCTCTTCACGACGCGCGAGATCGCGCGCCTGACCCGGCTCTCGCCCTGGCGCGTTCGGCGCTGCGTCTACGCCGGCATCCTGAAGCCGGCGCGCGGCAGCCGGCGGCGCTTCGAGTTCGCGATGCGGGACGTGATGCTGCTGCGCTCGGCTCGCGAGCTGCTGTCGGCCGGTCTCGGCCCGCGTCGTCTCGCCGGCGTCCTGCGGCGCCTCGAGGCGCAGCTGCCCGACGGGCGCGAGGTCGCAACCGTCAAGCTCAAGGTGCGGGACAACGACGTCGTCGCGAGCGACGGGCGCCGGACGTGGAGCGCCGCGTCCGGCCAGCTCCTCCTCGGCTTCGACGCTCGACCCTCCGCGGCCGTTCGTCGGCTCGCCGACCGCGCCCGCGACGGCGAGGACGACGACGCCGCCGCATACCGCGCGTTCGCGCGCGGCAACGCGCTCGAGCGGCGCGCGCCCGACGACGCGAAGGCCGCCTACCGCGAGGTCCTCCGCCTCGACCCGCAGGCGGTGCCCGCGCTCGTGAACCTCGGACGCCTCGAGCACGAGTCCGGCAACCTCGCGGAGGCCGAGCGGCTCTACCGCGAGGCCCTGTCGCTCGACCCGAGCGAGCGCAGCGCCGCGTTCAACCTCGCGGTCCTCGCGGAGGACGAGGGCGAGACCCGGGTCGCGATCCGGCGATACCAGCAGGCCGTCCGGATCGCTCCGGACCTCGCGGACGCGCACCACCGCCTGGCGCGGCTCTACGCCGCGGTCGGCGACCGGGCGGCAGCGCGCCGGCACACGCTCGCCTATCGCAGCCTTCTGCGCGGCAGCTAGCAGCCTGCTGCGCCTTCGGCGACGCCGCCGGGGGATTTGATGCGCCGACCGCTACGGCGGCGCTCCGCGCGCGACGCCGAACCCGGTACCGGATCGCGTGGCCCGGCGAACGGCGGCGGCGAGGCGGACGTGACGGCGAAGGCGCTCTCGTCCGTGCTCGCGGGCATCGTGGCGCGCCTGATCGAGGTCGAGGTCGACGTCGCGGGCGGGCTTCCCAACTTCGCGATCGTCGGGCTCCCCGGCGGAGCGGTGCGGGAGAGCAAGGACCGCGTGCGCGCCGCGCTTCGCAACTCGGGCTTCCCGCCGCCCGATCGGAAGATCACGGTGAACCTCGCGCCCGCACACCTCCGGAAAGAGGGCGCGGCCTTCGACCTGGCGATCGCCGTCGCTCTGCTCGCGGCCGACGAGAAGATCCCCGGGCAGAGCCTCGAGCGCACCCTCATCGCCGGCGAGCTCTCGCTCGACGGCAACCTGAAGCCGCTCCACGGCGCGCTGCCGGCGGCGCTCGCCGCGAAGCGCGCGGGCCTCCGCCGCGTCATCGTGCCGTCGCAGAACGTGCAGGAGGCGGGCCTCGTCGCGGGCATCGAGGCGATCGGGCTCGGCGCCCTGAAGGACGTCGTCGAGGTCCTGCGCGGGGCGGCGGCCGCCGAGCGCGTCCGCGTCGACCCGCGCGCTCTCCTCGCCAAGGCGCCCGGGCACGACGTCGACTTCTCCGACGTCCGCGGTCAGCTGGCGGCGAAGCGCGCGCTCGAGATCGCCGCCGCCGGCGGCCACAACGCGTTGCTCGTCGGCCCGCCCGGCTCGGGGAAGACCATGCTCGCGCGCCGCCTTCCGACGATCCTCCCCGAGCTGACGCTCGACGAGGCGCTCGAGACGACGTCGATCTACAGCGTGGCCGGGCTCCTCGGCGAGCGGCCGCTGGTCACCGAGCGGCCGTTTCGCGCGCCGCACCATACGGCGTCGGATGCCGCGCTCGTCGGCGGCGGACGGCTCGTCCGCCCGGGCGAGGTCTCGCTCGCGCACCACGGCGTGCTTTTCCTCGACGAGCTCCCGGAGTTCGGCGTCGGAGCGCTCGAGGCGCTGCGCCAGCCGCTCGAGGAGCGCCAGACCGTGGTCGCGCGCGTGAGCGGCTGCCACGCCTATCCCGCGTCGGCGATCGTCGTGTGCGCGATGAACCCGTGGCGCCGCGTTGCCTTTCCGCCACGGTCTTACCGACGAAAGGGAGGTGGAAGACCTCGATCTGGATGTCGTCGTCGCCGACGACGATTCGTTCGGTGATGTTCTCGACCAGTTCTCGCTTCTCGTCTCGGGTAAGATTGGACCAACGGGAAGCGAGGTCCTGGGAATCGGCTACTACCTCGTCGCGAGAGAGATGCTGGATGCGGAAGAAGTCGAGCTCGCCTTGGAGAGCTGGGATCTGGTCCTCGACTTGCTTGAGCCGCTCTTCCATCGGCCGGTACTCGCGGCCGAACCCGTCTTTCGAGATCTGGTCTGAGAGGTAGAGCTTCATCACGCGGTCCATCTCGCCCGAGAGCTTCCCCTGCTCGGTCTCGAGGACTCGGAGGAGATCCTCTTTCTTCCGCATCTCATCGTCGGCCTGGGTCAGGTACTCGGCGATGTCGTCGGGCGAGAAGACGAAGGCTTTCAACTGCTCCTGGAAGACGGCTTCGAGGTCGTCGGCCGGAATTTTGTTACGGCATTTCGGGCAGATGTACTTGGGCGAGTTGGAAGGCACGGCCATCTTCCCGCCGCAGTGGCAGAAGACGAGGCCGGCGAAGACATGGACGGAACGACGTGCGGGGCGCTTCCCGGTCTTCCGTCGCTCGTCGAGGATCGCGTTTGCCCGTTCCCAGATCTCCTCGGCGACGATCGCTTCCACCTCGGAGAAGACCCAGTCCTTCTCGGGCTTGAGCACCCAATGCTTCTTGTCGCCGGTGCTCCGCGTGTAGTTGGCGCGTCTGAGTCCCTTGGCGGTCGGGTCGCGGATGAGCCGGTCGACCGTCGTATCGCTCCACTTCGAGCCGTTCCGGGTCCGGTGTCCCGCCTCGTTCAAGAGGCGCGCGACAGCTTTCTTCCGCCGATGCTCGAGGAAGAGGTCGAAGAGGAGCTTCCGAATCGGGGCTTCTTCTGGATCGGGAACGAGCTCGCGGCCTTCCCAGCGGTAGCCGAAGGGAGCAGCTCCCCCGAGGGGTTTACCGAGCTTCGCCCTGATGGGAACGGAAGCTGCCACGCGCTCCGCGATCTCTTCGCGCTCCCACTGCGCCATGGCCGCGATCATCGTGTAGAACAGGCGTCCCGCCGGGCTCGAGGTGTCGATCGACTCCTGGAGCGAGATGAGGTCGGCTCCCTCGGCTCGGAAGATGTCCGCGAACTCGAGAAGTTCCTTGGTGTTGCGGGCAAGTCGCGCGAGCTTCGAGAAGATAAGGCCGGAGATCCGGCCGCCTCTCACGTCTCGGAGCATCCGGTCGGTTTCCGGCAGCCCCATGACCGATTTCCCGCTCACGGCTTCGAGGTGGTAGACCTCGCGGACGTCCCAGCCCTTCGCCTCGGCGTAGGCGCGGGCTCGTCGTTCGTGGTGCTCGGGGCTTTCGCCCCGGACCTGATCCTCGGTCGAGACCCGAATCCAGATCCCGACCGCCTTCGCCGTCTCCGGTTGTCGAGCAAGCGCGTCTTTCATGGCCCGCCCTCCACTGCTCTCAAAATCACACCTGAGAGGTCGGGAGCAATGAATCCTTGTCACGCCCACCATTGCCCAACGGCGTTTCGGAACCTCCCGGCGGAACGCGAAAGCCGAGCTATTCCATTGCCCAATGCCTGCCGTCCCTCGATCGGCTGAGAACGGGGTGAGCCATCGACAAACCTCGCGAGCATCTCGAGATTATCACCCGGCCGCCCCATGCAGGCCCCCAACGGCGACGAGGAGTCATTTTTCGTTCAAATGTACCGGAAGCCTTCCGTGGAGAGATGTAGAGAGCGACGGCATCTCCCGCCCGGGTGCCCTTCCAACGATCAATCTGCTTGACCGAGCGAATTCCTTATTGTACTCGTCCGCGGCAAAGGGAGGGCGATGGGCTTGAACACCGTCTCGGTGGGCAGCCTCACGGCCTCGCTGATCCATCCGCGCGAGGTCCTCAAGGCGGCGATCATCGGGAACGCTGCGTCGCTGATCCTTGCCCACAACAACTCCTCGGGAGATCCTGAGTCGTCTCCGGAGACCCGACCGCTCACCCAGCGCCTCAAAGAGGCCGGCGATATCCTCGGCATCCGAGTTCTCGACCACGTCCTGATCGCCGCTGGGTCTTATCGGTCGTTCGCCCATGACGGTGCGATCTCACAACCCACACGCTCAGTGCAGCCGACCCATAGGATCGGCCTGCTTTGCTCGAGATTATGACGCGGCTATGTTAAACTTTATAAGTATGAGACGCATCGCAATCCTCTGTGCAGTCGGCTGCATGTTCGTGGCACTGACCATCGTCATCGCGCCTCATCTTACGCCCCGCTACACGTCCTTACCGGTGAGGCCGCTCCAGGTACGTGACCACGTGTGGTCTATTCTCGAAGGTGACGCGGATGCCGCCGCTGCGAACCCTGCTGCGGTCTGCCAGTCTGGAAAGCTTCAATCTGCTGCCAAATTCGCGAAGGCAGTGCTTATATGCCACGCGGTCGCCGCTGAGTCCGGTGCCGCAGTCTCAACATCGTGCCGTGATAAGGCGGCGTCGAAATTCGCCGCGGCCTTCACGATGTTGGAAAGTAGAGGCGGATGTACTACATCTGCCGATAGCCAAACGGTTGAAACAGAGCTTCTAAACTTCGCTGATACTGTCGCCGCGTCGTTGTCGCCAGGCGCTGCACCATCGGCATGCGGTGGCGCCAAGTTGCGAGCGACGGCTTCAACGACGTCGAGTTCTCTTTCCGCGCAGGCGAAGAATCGGAAGAAGCTCAACGGCGCGCTCTTAGCCCGCGCTCTTTCTAAGGCGCACGACGGTTTGGCCCGCCAATTCGCTCGAGCCGAAGCAAAGGGTGGTTGCGCGACGACGGGTAATGCAGCCGCCTTGACTGAGACTATCGATGCGACGGTCACAAGACTGGCTGGCGAACTGTATCCATGGCCGGCGAAGTCCGTCTCGGATGTGACCGTGACCGTCCCACTACCGGCAGAGAATGTAGGCACTCCGACGGCTGCCTCGACCGCTGGTACCGGTCTTAGTGGCTACGAGATGGTTGTCGTACCGCTGCAAGACACCGTCGGATCGTCCACCGATGCCTTTCATTTGCTCGTCGAGGACAATAACTCAAATGCATCGCTGAGTGCGTGGTTTGCGGCAAACGTTGACCCGAACGGAACGTTGACTGCAGCAGGGACATACGAGTTCGTATCGTTCCCCGATGGACGCGAGGCGCTGCTGTCCGGCGCATCCATACCAGAAACCTATGAGGGTCCGCCTTTGCCGGCGGCGTTCCTGATGGCCGCGGATCGATCGAAGGTGGTCAGCGTGATGTTTACGACGGAAAACAACCTAGATGCGCTTGGGTACGCAGATCCAGACGCCGCGCGTCGCCTGTTGCGAGATTTGGTCGCGGGGCTCGTTCCGTGAGGCACTCGCGCACAGTGACGCCCCGTACGGTCGCTACGGGGTGCTTGTTCATTCTGACGTCTGTCGTCTACTTTGATCGCGCATCTGCAGACCCTGGTTGCGGAGCCCAAACGGCGCTTGCTTATCCAGCACAGGCACCTCAGGCACCAGCGTGCTCAAATGCGCCAAAACAAGGCAAGCTAGAGTGGTGCTGCGGTGACGGGAAGGACGGATTGCAGTATCAGTGTGTCGAGTTCGTGCGCCGCTTTTATAGAGTTGGACTAGGCATGGACACGACGCAGTGGCCGCGCCTGGGCGATAGGTCGTGTGCACCTCCGGACACATGTGCCATGGGGTGCGGCTGTGCTTGCCAATTCTATACGAATAACGACTTCTATACGAATCACCAGACGACACGGTTTGCAAACAACGGGACGACTCCTCCAGCTCCAAATGACATCATGGTATTCGGCCCAGGTGGGAGAAATCCCTGTGGGCATGTCGCTATCGTAGAAAGTGTAACGAATGCAGACGTCACCCTCGTAGAGCAGAACTATTCGCCATCTGGCAGGAAGGTGCTGACGTTCGACGCGACGCATCTACCGAACTACTATATTGCTCCCAGAGATGGCGTGTTTCCGGTGCTTGGTTGGTTGCGCCCGGTTCAGTCCGGGAACGCGGGATGCGCGGCAACCAGTATCAGTTACGGCAATACGATAAGCGGAGCGTTGGCGGACGGCGACTGTATTTGGGATCAGATACCGAATAGAGTGGCGGACTACTATTCCTTTACACGAGCCCCGAATGAACTGTTCGCTATTGACGTCACTAGCGATGGAGGATTTCAGCCGCGGATCTCATTGTACGATCCATCCAACGCGTATGTTGGCGATAGAGACTCTTGCGATGGCCAGCTCACCGGGACAGCTTGTTGGTACGATCCACCGATACCGAGTACTGGGACAAAGAAGTGGAAGATCGCGGTGACATCGCGCGTCGGCGACGCGCGAGGATCATATACGGTTCGACTGCGTAGGGGACCGGTGTGCTCCTACGACATCACGCCGCCTAGCCCCTTTGACTACGGACAGGTGCCGACCGCACGATTCCAAGACTTTACTATACGGACGCAGCCGGGCTGCGACGTCATGAGCGGCACCGCAACGGTGTCGTCGTCACCGACATCCACGTTTAGAATTGACGGCGGCACAAGCTTCGTGACGGTGTCTGGAACGTCGGGCGACGATTTCATCACGGTAACATTCACGCCCCCCACGCCCGGGACTTTCAACGGCACGCTTACGATTCCATACTCCGAGTATGCAGCACTGGGGCGCCCCCCGGCGACAATAGCGCTCACTGGCCACAAGTAGTATCGCGCCGCGTCCCGCTTGAGGCGCACGTAAGCGGTAGCCCCTCTCCTCTCGAGCGACCTCTCAAAGCCAACCGGGTGAGCCGGTCGGCTTCTTCGTTCATGGTTTCGAAAGCTCGGCAATCGCCATCGCAACCGCATCGAAGACGGCCTGTCGCTGGTCTTCGCTCATCCAGAGACGTCGTCGCGGCGGCCGATGCGGAGCGAGCTCCGGGAAACGAGCGACGATCACACCCGTGATCTCATGTTTGTTCTCGGCACCGTGACGTGCGAAGACGCCGCGAACCTTGGCGGCAGAGACTGGCTGGACACCGACTCGTACCTGGGTTGCGAGGTTCACGACCTGGCGGACAGTCTTTCCGATCCGGGGACCCCTCCGGGAACTCGGGTCGTCGACATCCTCGAGAACGAGAACCGACGGCCTGTAGAGCCGGACGAGTGCGCCGATCTTTTCAAGTGTGGCCCTCTCCTTGTTCTCACGGATGTCGCGCAGACCCCAGTCGACCAGTCGGTCCTGACCTTCAAGAACCACGAAGCCGAAGCCTCGGGTGTTGAGATCGATCGCGAGAACACGAACAAGCCTTCTCCTCACGGAAGCGGTTCGAGCCGGTAATCAAGATCGTCTGGTGGCCGCCGCGTGATGATCGTGAGCGTTGCGAGTTTGCGATCGAGCCGCGGATCTTCGCGTCTTCGTTGGAGCCGGATCTGGAGGAGGTGCGCGCGTCGTCGCGCAACCTTCTCAGCCTGCTCGAACGTACCCGCGAAGAGTTCCCGAGCGGGAGTGTTGAGGATGATCTCGTAGGTGAGAGCCGTCTCGAGGTTCGGTCGTCGGAAATACCGCTCGTATCGAGAGATCTTGGCGGCACTACGGCATCCCAACAAGAACGCCATCTCTCGCTGCGAGAGACCGGAACGCTTCCGATAGGCACGGAGATAGTTGGGGAGTTTTTCCTGCGCCATACACTTCCAGCATCATCCCGATCTCCCAATCGCTACAGGGTGGGAATGTTGCCGAATGGTACATTTTTTGTGGACAAGCTGTGCATTCTTCCGCCGGCCCACCTCCTCCCCGTCGCGGGTAGACGTTGGGGACTTGGGGGACATTGTCCGGCCATCGGAAGGTCGACGGCCCCGGAGAATCCACGCATTGTCTCTTCTCGGTCTTCTTGGTTAACCTGCCTCGGCAACGTCCCCAACGTCCCCCATGTCCACCCGATCTTCCGAGAGGTCGAGGCCGTATCGTTCGCGGAGGAGCGGGAGACGCGTGAGTTCTTCGGGCGGGATCACGAAGGTGCCGTGGCTCTTCTGTGCCCGAAGGCCGAGACGGCGACGGATCAGCATACCGATCCACTTCGAGGTGACCTTCCGGTCGTAGTCCTCGCCGTGGCGCTCGGTGAACACGCGCGTGACGTCGCCCACCGACACGCGCGGTGTGTCGGGTGAAGCTGACAGTTCGCAGATCACCTCGAGTACCTGGGCCTCGGTGTCCATCGCGCGATCGGCGACGATCTCGCGGTGATAGCGGCGAGCGACATCGTGGAGTTCGCGCTTCGTCTCCGGGTCGTCGATGACTGAGAGCAGCGGCACGAACACCTGGTTGAGCCGGGGCTCGACAGAGCGATCTACGAGGCTCTCGTCCGATGTCCGCTTCCCCCGATTCCGGAACCGGAACAGGAGGAGCTGGTTGCGGAGGTGCCCGGCTTCCTCCGCCGAGTCGACCGGCTGGTTGATCGGGATGTCGTTGCGGAGCCGCCGGCTGCCCATCTCCTCGGTGATGAAGCGACTCTCGAGCGCCCGATCGTCGAAGTGCCCCCGGGTGGCGACGATCTTGGGACCGAAGACCTGGTAGGCCCTGGGGTTGAACTCCCCCTTCTCCGACGCCTGCGTCCGGAGGACTGGAAAGCCGCGGGCGTTGCCGTTGTTGAGGATCTTGACGACCTCCGCCTTCTCGTCGGAGACGCGGAAGTCGCCCTCGTCGATGATGAGGGTTCCCCGGAAGGTGTCGAGAAGCCGGAAGAGCGGTGAGACCGTCGAGGCGCCCGACGCGAAGATCGGTTTGTAGCAGAGAGAGCCGACGGTCAGGAGGAATCGGGTCTTGCCGCTTCCAGGATCTCCTCGGACACGGAGGTATGGGAGTTCGTTGAAGCCGTCGTAAAGCCAGGAGAAAAGGACATAGTAGGCGGCTATGCGCTCGAAGAGCGGGCTCAGATCAACGTAGCGATGGATGAACGCCTGGATGCGGTCCACGAGCTCGCGCTCGGAGCCGTACTCTTCGGGCCCCGCGGGGAAGAGGATGATCCGGTTCTTGATGAGGTTATTGTAGGGCGAGTAGGGGACGAGCTTCCGGTTGGGACCGGCATCGACCTGGAGCTCGAGCGTCCACTTCTCGTCCTTCCAGACTGCGAAGGCGGTCTTCTTGCGCTTCGGGTCGTAGACCATCTCGACCGTCCGCCCGTCTTCCTCGACCGACGAGACGATCGGAATGCGGTGCTGAAGAGCGCCGGTGTCTGCGATGTGAGTGAATTGTTCCATGCTCGAAACGGTACGCGCCATCATCGTCGTCGCGAAGGATGGGGGATTTGCCACGGACAGCACATCTCCCCGCCTTCGGCCGACACCCATGAGCGCTACGCTTCACTCATGGACCGTGACATCGAGCTCGAAATCAAGGAGATGTTCCGCAAGCTCTACCCGAGTCTAAGCGTGGAAGAGCTCGAGCGCGCGCAGCTCAACTTCGACCGCTACATCGCGCTCGTGGTACGGATCGCCGACCACAAGGAGTCATTGATTGACGCGCGACCCAGCGAGTCGGTATCATAGAAAGTCAAAGGTCTCGTATCAGCCCAACTCGCCATCACCATCAAACGCGTCTTCGCCTACATCCGGGTCTCGACCCAACGACAGGGAACTCACGGCGTCTCGCTCCAGGAGCAGCGAGACGCGATCGTGCGATTCGCGGAACGATCAGACCTCAGGATCAGCCGGTGGTTCGAGGAGCGCGAGACCGCGGCGAAGAGAGGACGCGCTGTCTTCACGGAGATGATCCGGCTTTTGAAGCGCGGACGGGCCGACGGCCTCATCCTCCACAAGATCGATCGCGGTGCCCGGAACATGAAGGACTGGGCTGAGATCGGTGAGCTTTCAGAGGCTGGGATCGGCGTCTTCACGGCGAACGAGACCCTCGACCTCCAGACCCGAGGCGGACGGCTGACCGCGGACCTACAGGCGGTGATCGCGGCCGACTACATTCGGAACCTCCGCGACGAGGTAAAGAAAGGGTTCTACGGACGCCTCAAGCAGGGCGTTTATCCTCTTCCTGCTCCGCTCGGCTACCTCGATCGCGGCGCAGGGAAACCCAAGGCGATCGACCCTGTCGCCGGACCGCTCGTGCGACAAGCCTTCGAGCTGTACGCGACGGGCCGCTACTCGCTCGAGACGCTCGGCGCCGAGCTTCAGCAGCTTGGTTTTCGGAACCGGCGCGGCAAGACGGTCACGCTCGGCGGACTCGCCAAGATCCTGCACTGCCCCTTCTACGTCGGAATCATCCGGATCACCCGAACGGGTGAGACATTCCAGGGCGCCCACGAGCCGCTCGTCCCGAAGGCTCTATTCGAGCGGGTCGGACGGATTCTCGCCGGCAAGACGAACAGGCGACCCCTCCGGCACGACTTCCTTTTTCGACGACTCATCCGGTGCCGGCTCTGCGCCTTCTCTCTCATTGGCGAACGTCAGAAGGGCCGCGTCTACTACCGATGTCACACGAAGCGATGCCTCACGCGGGGAATCCGAGAGGACCACGTCGAGGATGTCGTTCGCGACAAGCTCGCCGAGGTCCGGCTCGCGCCGGCCGAGGTTGCCTATGCGCGAGCCAAGATCGAGTCGATCAAGGCCGAGTGGAGCCAGACCCGTGAGGCTCAGCTTCGCGATACGGATCTCCAGCTCGCCAAGGTGGGCGAGCGCCTCGAGAGGCTCACCGACGCCTTTCTCGACGGAGCTCTCGAGCGAGAGATCTTCGAGGATCGCAAACGTAAGCTCCTCGAAGAACGCATTGCCCTTTTCGACCGAAAGCGCGCCCTTGCCGACGACAACGAGGGACCAGCACAACGGCTCGCGAAGATCCTCGAACTCGCGGAAAGCGCCTACCAGACCTACGAATCAGCCTTTCCGGCGGAAAGGCGAGAACTCATCGAAACCGTCACCTCGAACCGAGAGGTGGCCGGCAAAACGCTCGACGTGGCACTGGATATCCCGTTTTCGCTCATTGCTGACCGCTGGAAATCCTCAAACGGTGGACCGCATCGAGGCATACCTCGAACTTGGGATAGACTCCTTGGACTCCTCGCCGGATGGTCTACCGAGCATCCTCTTCACTGACTTTTGCCGGCATTGGACACCGCTTGACCACCTCCCGATTGCTGATACTTCCCGATCCGCTCCGCTACCTCGCGAACTCTCTCGAGATCCCCGCGATTTCCTGCCAGGGCATATCGGTGCGCGTGAGCAGCGGTCTGCAAGTTCAACGCCAGGACCCGTTGCCGATCTCCGCTAAATAACGTCTTGCGCTTGATGCTCTTGCCGTTCTCTTTCGGATACGATCCCTCGATGAGAATATGCGGTGCCAGCGGGAAATAGTGTGTGCGCTCTAAGAACGAGTAACCGTAGAATCCGCGCGGTGGCGGTTGGGTTACAACGACCGGATTGTCGGAAGTAATGAACTTATCCGTCCTCGATACATGGATACACCACCGCTGAGCGTTGAAGAGGTTGGCAAAGTTCTGAATCGAATCTAGCATCATCAAGTGCTGGTGGTTGTTCGGATCCAACGCGTATGAGCCCTCGCGAAACACCCTCCCCAACTCTTCTCTCGTTTCGGGAGACAAGCGATTCCCGGTATCCCTCTCAAATCGATCGAATATCGGATTCGTATCTGGCCGATCGAATAAGAGCGCCATCGTCTGCTTCGCCATCTGCTCATGCGTACGGTTGATACTTTGTCGCATTGCTGGGCCGCGCATCCAAAACAAGCTCATAAGAAGGCTAACGAGCTTTTTGTCCTCAGGCCTGATACGATCGGTACCGCTAAATCTTTCAACAATACCTGGCAGTTCTGGTGCAATTGCATCCTCAAATTCCTGAAGGCCAGCCTCCACAACCTGACTTACTTCGTCAGCCTCACCTGTTTTGATCCCGTAAAAGAAGTGCTCCTGAGCAACTCCGCGTGGTCCGGCCGGCGACACGATCTTCACCTTCTCACAGTCGAGTCGTTCGAGCTCATTGGCAGCATTCACAAACTGTCGCAGATAAAACTGGGATACAAAGTGTTGACGCCTAGTTATCTGTCGCCCATCGTCCATTGACATTCAGTCTAGTCAATCCCCGCTAGAACCGCCACGGCAGCCGTTCCGTGGGCCGCTTTTACAGGTGGCAGTATACGGGAATGAATACATTAATCGAGGACAAGCTCCGAGCGCTGTTCCGTCACTTGTATCCACACCTCTCCGACGAGGAGCTCAAGCGTGCCCAGGTGAACTTTGACCGCTATCTCGAGCTGGTCGTGAGGATCGCCGAGCGAGAGCTCACGCAGGGAAAGTCGAAGCCGGCACTGGAAGATCCGGAGCAGTTGGAACTATTCTGAAAGTTCGATTCTCCTAGGGTCTTAGACCCAGGAGCCCACTCTCAGAATGCCAAAATGTGAGGCCCACCAATAGGATGGGTATGTTGCCGTTTGCGGCAAGTTTTGTGGACCGTGTCGGAGCATACCTCGAACTTGGGATGTACTTCTCGATGCCCTGGCGCACGTCGCTCCGAAGGCGGCCGACGGACTCCAGACCTTTACACCGGTTGAACCAAAGCCTCCACGCCGTTCCAAGCGACTCTAGCTTCGACGCGAATACGGCGCGCTGGCAGGATGGTCCCGTCACTGGACTGCCACCAGGAGAGATCTTCTTCTGCGACCCCGGGCGCAGCCGTCCCTGCAAACACATGCGAGATGATCGAGGCCGTCGGCACGCGCATGCGCGGATGGATAGAGAATCCTTCTCGGCGCGCGACATCGTTCGGCGTGATGCGGATCGCTCGGAGCGCTGGCGTCGGGACGCTACCGAACGAGAACGCTCCCTGCCCCTTCGTCTGTTCCTCACTCCTGCGGAGGGCGAGCTCCGCCCGCAGGAGGATGCAGGGCGACGGCCACGCGGCGCTGAACCCGTTCACGGAGGCTTCCCAACTCGCCTCCGGGCAGAGTTGTTGCCTGAGGTCCTCGACCTTCCGAAACGAGATCCATCCCGACGCCAACGGCCGGACGAAGGGCGGATAGAACCCGACGTGACCGGCAATGACGTCGATCAGAGACTCCTCGGCATCCTTCCGGTGTTCCGCGGCATGGGTACGCCGAAAACTCAGACGCAGTTGATCGGTCAGCACGAGAAGGTGACCAACCTCGTGCCACTTCGTGAAGAACTCTCGCGCGGTCTTCTCTCCTCGGCCGTCAATTACAGACACGAAGTTGCGCTCCCATGGTTCTCTCCGCGTGCGCCGAAAGGTTAGACCGAACACCTCGTCCGCTAGCTCGTGGTCGAGGTTGGCAAAGATGAGCTCGCCGCGTTCTAGGTACTTTTGCTTGACGCCATCGAGGTCGTCCTGACTGCGCACGACTTCGAATGTCGTACTTACAGACGCGGCTACCAAATCGAGCAACTCGGAGAGGGTGGTCGTTCCCGGAAACTCCTTCAGGAAGCTTGCGATCCGTTTCTTGCAGAACCGCAGAACTTCTCGGACAGGATCGGTGTCCGGCTTGAGGCCGAGATCCCGCGCGAGCGTTTGCACCTGAACCGAGCTGCTGAGTCGCGACGCCACGTCAGCCAAATACCTTCTTGATCGCTTTGTGAAGGTTCTTCCAGTCTTCGACGGTGAATGCCCGCGTCGTTCGCGTACTCCGCCGCGCGATCACTGACCGATGAGCCTCAAGGAGTTCGACCGTCTCGCCAAAGCTCAACCCCAGCTCCTCCGCCGCAGCGGAGAGCTCCGGAGGGATCACGATCGGCTTCGGTTCGCCTACCGCACCGCCCGTTTCTCCCCGGAGAAGATAGTCGACCGACGCGCCTAGGGCGTTGGCGATCCGAAGAAGCGCCTGGGAACTCACGTTTCGGTTGTTGTTCTCGATGTCGGAGAGGAACCCATTGCTGATGCCGGAGGCCCGGGCGAGTTCGTCCTGCGTCATCTCACGCTTCGCACGAACCTCCCTGATCCGATCCCCGGTTGTCGGCATCGCCCCTCCTCCCCCCTATCCGGACCCTAGGCGACTTCCGCTCGCAAAACAACCACTTCCATGGTTTGCATGAGCGAGCGGTATTCGCTATAGACGACGTGTCTTCACAATAGGCGGGCGTCGAGGTCTCCCGCCGCAACCGCGGAGCCGGCGCAAGGCACCGGCGTCCAGGAACCAGGAGATGACCATGAGCGAGCAGCGGGCACATGAGCACAAGCCCGAGACGATCTACTTCGTGAACGGCGAGCGCGAGTCGACGACCGAAGACGACCCGACCGTGAGGCGTATCCTCGCGGGGGCGGGCTTCTCCCCGGCGACGGACTACACGCTGAGAAGCGAGAACCCGCCGGAGGACTACGACAGCGAGTACGACCGGAAGGTCAAGATCCACCCGAACCAGCGATTTCAAGCCCAGCACACGGGGCCGACGCCGACCTCTTCACCCGCGCAGAGGCGATCATGACCGTTGACGAGTTCGAACAGCACGTCCAGCGTTCGGGGCTGGTCGTCGAGCGGCTCACGGTCGGCGGCCAGATCTACCTCCACCTGAATGGCGTTCGCATCGCGGGCGGCAGACACAGCGGCACCGAGTGTGAGGTGGCGATCCTGCGGACCACGGAGGTGCCATGGGCACCCGAGGCCGCCGTGCACGTGCGACCTCACCTCGTAACGATGGGCCAGATGAACAGCCAGACCAGTCCCGTCGGGAGCGACTGGCAGTATCTCAGTCGACGCTTCGACAAGCCGGGGACGCCGAAGAACTTCCTCGCCCATATTCTCAAGGTTCTCGCGGAAACCTAGATGTACGGCTACCAGGCGGTAGACTTCACCGGCGTCGAGTTTTCGGTGGCGCTCACACGGACGCTCGATGACCTACTCGCGGCCCACCTGAACAAGGGCCGCTTTCAGGAGGACTTGACGTTCGCGTATTGGCGCCCGAGTCCGGGTCGCTCGCGATACGCGGCTATTCTGAATCGCATCGCGCTCCCGGCTGAGGGCGACCGCATCTTGCAAGGCAACGTCGCGTTCATGCCCAAGTATATCCAGCGCGTCTTGGACGAATGTCCAAAGGATCACGGCGTTGCGCTCGCGCATAGCCACCCGGGACCCGGTTGGCAGGACATGAGCGACGACGATGTTGTCGCTGAACGTGAGCGCCTCGCTGGGCTCGTCGCGGGCGCCACTGGCCTTCCGCTCCTCGGCATGACATGGGGGACTGACTCGACATGGAGCGCCCGCTTTTGGCTCCGCGTTGGGCGGCATCAGTACGAGCGACGGTGGGCCACTACCGTTCGGTCCGTGGGCAGGCACCTGCGATTGAGTTTTCACCCTGATCTCAGGCCGGAGCCGGAGCCCCCCGAAAGTCAGGCCGCAACGATCTCCGTATGGGGACGACGCGCGCAGGCAGATCTCGTCCGCTCGCGGATCGGCATCATCGGACTCGGTAGTGTCGGATCGATTGTTGCTGAAGCGTTCAGTCGCACGGGCGCACAGGATCTCATGCTCATCGATCACGACGCTCTCGAGCTGAGGAACCTGGATAGAACTCTCGGCGCCTATCGTGACGATGCAGGCGCAAAGCTGGCGAAGGTGGCGATCTCGAAGCGCCTCGTCGACCGATCGCACACGAGCGAGACGTTTTCAGCTGACCCTGTCGCGGACTCGGTCGTCAACCGAGCAGCGCTGGCGCGCGCCATGGATTGTGACCTGCTCATCTGCTGCGTCGACCGACCGTGGCCGCGGCACATCCTCAACACCGTCGCCTACGCCCACCTGATCCCGGTGATCGACGGCGGGATCCTCGCCCGCGTCAATGACGCGGGAAAGCTCGTTCACGTCGACTGGCGCATCCATACCGTCGGACCAGGGCACGCCTGTCTCTACTGCATCGATGCCATTCGGCGAAGTGATGTCGCGCTGGATCGAGACGGCAAGCTCGACGACCCGGATTACATTCGCGGATTGACTCAAGCCGAACGAGAGCGCTACGGCCGCCGAAACGTGTTCGCGTTCAGCCTGAGCGTTGCCGCGCACGAGGTCCTGCAAGCCGTGGGACTGATCTCCGGGAGCGAGCGGGTAGGCGGTTGCGGCCCGCAGATGTACCACGCGTACCCAGGAAAGATGGAAGTGAGTAGTAAGCGCGCCTGCAACGAGGACTGCGACGTCACGCCGTTCACGGCGACGGCATGCAACGTTCTGGGCTGATCATCTTCCAGGCGGCTCAGACGCTACTTTGCTAGTGGTTCGAGCGGGAGGTGCGGCCCGATGAGCGAAACGGACGAAACCTCAGTTGACCTGGGTGTCACAGCCGGATTCTCGGCAACTGCCGACGTCCGCTACAGCTTCACCGCTCAGTTCCTGATAGGGGCCGCATTCTTCTCGAGATGCGCTGATGCGATAGAGCGCGAAGCGCCAGATTCAATCACCGAAGTAGTTCGGTCCAACCATCGGGCGTACGTGGTCGCCGCCATCACGCAGGCGGTCGCTGCTCTCGATGCCGAGATCTGGGAGGTCTGCGTCCATGGCCCCGGCCATCACCTCGGCTCCGGCGACACAGATATCGCCGCGCGCGACTTCCTTGCTCCCATGGCCGAGGTGATCGATGGCGAGGACACGTTGTCGCGCTACAAGTTGGTGCTGCACCTGCTACACAAGGAGACTCTTGATCGCGGCGCTCAGCCTTCGCAGGACGCCGCACTCCTCGTCAAACTTCGAAACGCCCTGGTTCATTACAAATCGAAGTGGGGAGTCCAGCTCGAGGACTCCAAGACGTTCGCGGCCATGATGCGACTCCAGCACCCGCGCCCTCCGTTCATACCAGCGAGCGGCGTCAACTTCTTTCCGCATCAATGTCTCAGCGCCGGCTGCGCAGCGTGGGCGGTGGATACCGCCGTCGCCTTTCTCGACTCTTTCTACCTTTACCTCGGTATCCCGAGCATACTCGAGCCGCACCGCGCAAGCCTCGCTACTCGCTCCTAAAGGGCTCGGCACCAGCAAGTCAGCGTGGAGCCTTCGAGCTTCTACCACGACGACATTGCATTCCCGGTCCCCGCGGCGACAGCATCGGCAGTGCCCCTTTGCCCATGCTGTTCTCCAGGCGGGCCAAGGGTGTGCTACACTCTGGCGCTCGGCGGTTTGTCTCACTGACTTGCCCGCGACCATCATTTGCTGCTTGGACTACTCGCGTGTCACCCGATGGGACCTTCGTGCTCGCCGCACGACGAACATTCACCCGGGCCGAGACGCGCCGTGCTTGGGAACGGCAAGGGCGGATCTGCACCCTCTGCGGTCGCCACATTCCCTTCGACCTGATGCACGGCGACCACATCCAGCCGCACTCGCAGGGCGGCAGTACTGGACTCGACAACTGCCAAGCTCTCTGCGGAAGCTGCAACCTCCGGAAAGGCAGTCGCCCTCAAGCTGTCATCGAACAGTTCTTCCGAACTGATGCGATCGCGCCCCGCAGCGCCGGCGTCCTCCGCAAGTGGCAACTGGCGGCCCTGGATGTCGTCATGCCGCTACTCCTCAACGAGCCCATCCTCGTCGAGGCGTGCCCGGGAGCCGGCAAGACCACCTTCGGGCTGGAGGTTGCATATCGCCTGATCGCATCTGGGAGCATCTCTCGGGTGATCATCGTCGTTCCCTCGCTTGGCATCGCCGATGGCTGGGCGGAGTCTGCCTCGGCGCGTGACCCGTTCTCCGCGACATTGCCGCTCCGCGGGCCCCGGAACTGGCGCCCGACGGAGCCCATCGGCGATCGCTGGGTCGGCGTCGTCTCTACGTACCAATCGCTGTTCGCCGCGACCGACATGTTCTTGGCCCACGCCACCGACCCTGGGCATCGCACCCTGCTCGTCTTCGACGAGGTCCACCACGCGGGCGTCAGGGGCGGATGGGGAAGAAGCGCCCAGGAAGCATTTGCCGGATCAGCGAAGGCGATTCTCTCGCTTACGGGAACGCCCTTCAGGACCGCGCGCGATCCGATCGTCTTCGTGCTTTCCGTTGGCGGCTCCGCGAAGCCGCATTTTCGCTACGACTATGGGCAGGCGATCGGGGACGCCGCATGCCGGCCCGTGCAGTTCGTTCACGCTCGCGGAACCACGACGTTCCGGCTTCCCGACGGCGCGACCCACACGGTGTCCTTCGATGACCAGCACCTGAACGCGCGGGGCTCCCGTTCGCGTCTCCGGACCGCTCTCGAATACGTCGCCGCAGGTTCCATCGCCCACACGATGCTCCGCGACGCCAACGACTACCTCCTTCATCTGCGCCGTTCGGGCGACGCCGACGCGGGAGGATTGGTTGTATGCGTTGACTGCGATCACGCCGATCGTGTTGCCGCCTTCCTGCGCGCCGAGATCCTGAAGCAGCGACCTACGGTCGCCTGCTCACGCCTCAACGATCCCGGAGATCCGGCGCCAGCCCAGGCGATCGGTAGCTTTCGCAAGTCGAGAGCGCCGTGGCTCGTCGCCGTCAACATGGTCTCCGAGGGCGTGGACATTCGGCGCTTGCGCTGCGTCGTCTACCTCACGAACCGACTCACCCTTCTTTCATTCCGTCAGATCGTCGGGCGCGTCGTTCGGAGCGATGCCAGCAACGGCGACGACCATGGTCGCGTGTACATCCCAGCCGACCCCACGCTCCTCGAGATGGCAACGACGATCACCGAGGAGGTATCGCTCCTTCCTCCGCCGATCGTGATCGTAACCGACAGCTCGCCGACTCGCCGCATCAACATCTCGGCGGGGAAGAGCCTTAGCGAGTTCGTCGCGCTTCGCTCCGAGGGCACCGATGGCTCCAGTTCGGACACGAGTGGTCATTGGGCACCGCAGAAGCTCGTAGCGGCGGCCCGACGGTACATCGCGCGCCGAGGACTCTCCGAGAAGACGGACCCCTACAGCCTGGCACTGGCCGCGCTCGACAACCCGAAGCTCAGAGCGGCGCTCGAAGACGACGTCCACGAGGAGTGAAGTGCGGGTTGTTCTGATCGGTGGTCCGTTTCGGGTCGGCCCGGATCTCGTCTTCGATTCAAGAACCGCGCTTGAGGAGGATGTGGGCGACTACCTCATCCGCTCTGCGGCGAGTTCGAGCCTGCAATGGTGGGAGGCGGCCACTACCTTCGCGCAGACGCTCCTTACCCAAGATCGACGAGGCGACGCATGGGTCATGGTCGCCGGCCCGCCACTTCTCCGTACCCGCACCGAAGACGGGAGAGTCGTGCGCCGGCGCCTCGCATCGGTCCTTCCGGGACAGGCGGTCGCACTCGAGACCGGCGATTTCCGGCGCACGCCGGTGGCTCCTTGGACGTACGTGCACACCACCCGCCACATCACATTCGTCCAGAGGCCGTGCCCAATCACCGCGTGGGCACGGTGTGCGCCTACAGCGATCATCATCAGCGGCCACGACGACCCCGGACCTCGGGGTACGCGACTCATCGAGCTGGCGCTCCTCTGGCCGCAAGCGGTGATGATCCTGCTTGACTCGCCCGACATCGAGGGCGAAGTGCCAGCGCTGCTTGCCTGGGCGAAGGCGGGTAGCCGTCCTCTCGGCAGAAGTTGGACCCTCACCTCCGAGAAGCGAGACGATCATCAAAGGCGGCTGACAGCGCGCATGAAGTTTGGCAAGGAACGGCCTGTGGTAATCGAGGCCGACTTCGGCGTCACCTCGGCATTCCTCGACGGCGAAGCGGTTCGGCCGGAGCGACTTGCCGCAGCCGCTGCCTTCCTTGCAATCCCGCTACGATCTGTTGATTGACATCTGGGACATCGTGAAGGATGCCGCGTTGTCGAGCCTCGTCTCGGAAAGCGAGAGCGACCTCGTCGTTGCCCGCGGCAAAGCGCCAACACGCGTTCCGTCAGAGTTTCTGAACAAGGTCCGCGAGATCGAGCTGATTCGCAAGCAAGTCGCTGACGAGCTTGCGGACTTTCCACTTGGACCATGGGCGAAGGCGAGCGACGCGAACTTCTCCTGGAAGCTCACCGATCCGGAGTATCCAGTGGAATGGGTGCTGCGACTCGATTCGACATCCTGCATCGTGTATCCGACCGCCCGTCCAGAAATCCGACTCCCGGCTGGCGTTACCGGAGGCCAAGGTTGGCATCACGGTATCGGATGGAGAGCCGGAATCGGCCCGGAAGGCAAGCCGGGGCTGCGCGCTGTACTTGACACATCACTGAACAAGCTGCGCCAGATTGTGAGCCGTCATTTCGCGACGAGCCCATAGGCGCCTATGTCGACTTTTCTTCCGAACGATCGCGAACGAAGAAAGGGCCAGACGCTCGATGGAACGTCTGGCCCGTGGATCAGGTGGAAGCCGGGAGAACCTTCTCGATCGAGAGATAGCGGCCGTCCGGGGTCCGACCCGCGACGACCCGACAAGGAACGTCGAGCTCGAGACCCTCCCCGATCGCCGTCTCCTCGAGCGGCTTGCCAGCCGCCGCGAGCAGGCCCGCGAGCTTCCGGGGTGGTCCGAAGACCCGGGCGGTCTCGCCGTTCACCCTGAAGACGACGAAGAGGCGTCTGCCCCACTCGGTGTCCATGCCGCCGACTGCGACCATGTGCGCCGGGGTCCCCACGGCGTTGCCGTTCGGTTTGGGAGCGGCGTCCGTCTTCTCCTTGCCGAGGAAGACCTCGGCCACTCGCTCCTCACCTGCGACGATCTCGCGGGCACGTCTCTCGAGATCGTCGGCATCGAGACCGTCGAGGGGTGAGGTGATCTCGACTGAGAGGGAGTCGATCCTGCCGTCCCGACTCACGCTGCGCTTGATCATCATCTGACCAATCGCGGTCTTCGACCGCGTCCGACCGTTCTGCTCCTCGCTCATCGCATCCTCCTTTGTCCAAAGAGCGTCTGCGTCAAGCCTAGAAGCAGAAAGTCTCACAGCGTAGTCGGGGTGGTTTGCCGTCGCCGGCAACTCTCCCCGCCTCGGCAGGACGGGCGGGCTCTCTCACCATGGGAGAGGATGCACTACGAACAGAACCACCTTGCGATATTCGCCCGAACGAACTTTCGCGGAGAGCGGAGGCGCTTTGGGATTCGGACTACCGATCGGCTCTTCCATATATATGCGATCGGCAAGACGGGCACCGGCAAGTCTACGCTCCTTGAAACCCTTATGCGGGATGACGTGCGAGCCGGCTCCGGCTTCGCGCTCGTCGATCCCCACGGAGATCTCGTCGAGCGCGTGGCGAGGGCCGTGCCCGATCACCGGCGGGACGACGTCGTCTTCTTCGACGTCGCCGAGCAGGCGCATAGACTCTCATTCAACCCGCTCGGCGGTGTTCCCGCGGGCAAGCGCTCTCTTGCCGCCTCCGCCATGCTCGAGGTCTTCCGGAAGCTCTGGGCGGACTCCTGGGGACCAAGGCTCGAGCACATCCTTCGGAATGCTCTTCTCGCGCTCCTCGACCAGGAGAGACCGACCCTCGCTGACATCCTCCGGCTTCTCTCTGACGACGACTTCCGTCGTGGTGTTGGACAACGAGTCGAGAATCCGATGATTAGGTCCTTCTGGCTCCGGGAGTATCCAGGCTACCCCGATCGATTTCGGGCCGAGGCAATCGCTCCGATCCAGAACAAGGTCGGAGCGTTTCTTTCGAACCCTCTTCTCTATGGGATCTTGAATGGTCGACGGGAGGGGCTCGACCTCCGACACGTGATGGATGAGGGCAAGATCCTGCTCGTCAACCTCGCCAAGGGAAAGATTGGCGAGGACACAGCGAACCTGCTCGGATCACTTCTCGTCTCATCGATCGGCAACGCGGCCTTCAGCCGCGCAGACACGACGGAGAGAGAACGTCGTCCCTTCTGGGTCTACCTCGACGAATTCCAGAACTTCACGACCTTGTCGCTCGCGAACATGCTCTCGGAGCTTCGGAAGTACCGGGTGGGACTCGTGCTCGCGCACCAGTACCTCTCGCAGCTCGCACCCGAGATCCGCGATGCGATCATCGGCAATGTCGGAACGATCATCTCGTTTCGGATCGGGCTTGCCGACGCCGAGATCATCGCGCGCGAGTTCTATCCAGAGATCTCGGAGGGCGATCTCGTCTACCTGCCCAACCACGAGATCTACCTGAAGCTCATGACGTTGGGCGTCCAGACCCATCCGTTCAGCGCGGAGACGCTTCCGCCTCCTTCCTAACCGGTCTCCATTCTCCTTGCGAGGTCAAGCGCCCTCTTCGCCTCGCGAGGGGAATGGACCCCTCACTGGCAGAAGAGAAGGAAGGCTTTGCCATGAAGGAGTTCGGAGAGGTCATTTTTTCGTACTCGAGGAAGCAGGCGATCGAGGATGGCGTGCTCGTTGATGTCTCGGACTGGGCGAGCCCGCGCGAGATGATGGGCGGCTTCACGATTCCGGTCGCGATGACAGCCGCAGTCTGGGCGCTCGTCGAGGCGCCGGAGAAAAGTCACGAGGACACGCGAGGCCGAGCGCACGACGTCCTCTGGATGGCGCAGCTTGCGGCGCGGAGGAACCTCGACACTGACCGCACGGCATTCACGGTGCTGATCAATGGCAAGGAGGCAGATCTCGTCCTTCACGTAGGACCGGGCGACGACGGCGAACCCGTCGCGACGATAATGCTCCCGGGAGAGGACTGAGCCATGTGGGAGCTCAGAGTCGTCAGAGAACGGAGAGCCGGATACGGTCTCTCCGGAGAGCCAATCACCAGCTCCAGCCAAGTCTTCCGAGCGTTCCGCGAACGGTTCGAGAAGCTCGACCGCGAGGAGTTCATTGTGATCCTCCTCGATGGGAAGGGGCGCATCCTCGGCTTCAACTCGGTTTCAACCGGATCGCTCACCGCCTCGCTCGTCCACCCCCGCGAAGTGTTCAAGACAGCGATCATCGTCGTAGAAGACGAGCTCTTTCCACGTGCCCTCTTCCGGCGTGCCATCCGCTCGAACAGCGCATCCGTCATCCTGGTTCACAACCACCCGTCGGGAGACCCTACGCCATCGCCCGAGGACATTGCGCTAACCAACCGGCTGCGATCGGCCGGCGATCTGGTCGGTATTCGCATTGTCGATCACGTCGTGATCGGCGATTCCCGCTACGTCTCGTTCGTTGACTCGGGACGGTTCTGATACCGCGAGCCAGCTTCAAAGGGAGCTGGCTTTTTTTCTGCCACCACGCTGCGCACGGCATTTGATCCTAGGCCAGTATGTGGATTGGCGTTGTACACATAACGCTCGCCTATCGGAGGGATAGCCGGGCGTCGCGGATCGACGTGTGCTGATCGCGTCCCGAACGGATCCGGCGGAGCGGCCGAATTGTTGCTCGTCGCCGTGATCTGTGATCTACAGTCCGCTGCGGTCGCGCTCGTGCGCGTATCATTCGGCGCGTCACCTGAACGCGGGAGGATTGACTAATCCCTCGGAGGTAACTTCATGAGAACGCGATATTTACCGGCTGGAAAGTCCCTGACCCTTCTGTTGGCAACTTCGGTAGCGATGGCGGTAGTGGGATCACGAGCCTACGCCCAGTCATGTCCGTTTGATCCGTCGTGTGCTGCACTCGTGAAATCACTCTATACCGCCGTTGGCATAGCTGATCCGATCACCAGGTTTTGGGCGCGGCATCCGGGTGTTTTCACGAACACCCAGGAAAACGTATTATCCAAGTCCGTAATCAATGCATTAGATCCGCAAGCTGAGCATGAATTTCTATGGGCGGGGAACCACGCTACGGAAGCGCTAGTTGGCGCAGTGAAAGTTCCTTCGACATCGACAGTGCAAGCAGCTACTGGCGTCTCTGCATACGTGACATCCGAGGCCCCCCGCAACAGCATGGGCGGGACGGATGCCGTGGGCGGGCTCTTCACGGCCCGCGCACTCGGTACGAATGCGAACGTGTTCGGCATAAATCCCGTTGTATCCGATACGCCGGGCTTTGCTGGTCAGGTTTTGCAGAATGAGTTTGACGTGAACGTTTGGGATCCGCGCACGGCAGTATTCGCGGTGGATACCTACCTTTGCTGCAACGGAACCCAACCCGGGACTGCGATCGCGTACTCTCTAGACACCATCGGCGGAGCACATTGGACGCATGGATTCTATTCTCAAGACGGCGCAGCAATGGTCGGTATTACGCTCGGAACACTGAACGATGGCAACGGCTATGACTCGCAGCCAATCGATCTGGTGGGCAGAGACGCGACTGGCGTCCTTGGCATCGCAAGAATATATGCGACGTCTACAGGTATCCCAGTGATTCGAACGGGTCGAAACGGCGCAGGATTCATAGTGCAGGACTATAACAACGGCCTTGGTAACAACCTGATCGAGACCTACCAGAGTCTTACGCGATTTTATCCTCTCGCTAACGGTACGGAGACGATGCGCATCGTCAACGGAGGGAACGTCGGAATTGGAACGAACGCTCCGACGGCAAAGCTTCACGTCGTAGGCAACTTCATAGCTACCGGAACGAAATCCGCGCTTGTTGAGACGGCCACGCATGGGTCACGTGAACTGTACGCAGTCGAGAGCACCGAAAACTGGTTTGAGGATTTTGGAAATGGTCGACTCGAAGATGGGAAGACGACCGTTCCAATCGATTCGACCTTCGGTGAAACGGTCAATACCGCCGAACCGTATCACGTATTCCTGACAGCGAATGGGCGCTGCTCGCTCTATGTTTCGGGTAAAGCGAAGGAAGAGTTCTCGGTCGAAGTGGCGTCGGGCGACCCATCCTGCGCGTTCGACTATCGCATCGTTGCGAAGCGACGGGGATACGAAGACCTGCGGCTTGCCGCGCATGACCGACCGGAGATCGTCGCGACTAAGTAATCCATGCGGAGGTTCTTCCGTCTGCGCGTAAGCTGACAACATCGAACAGTGAGAGAGAGCGCATTACTGAACCGCGACGTATCAAGCGATGGAGGCAAATCGGCGACGAACCAGCGTTTGTGCTCGTCGAACGTCGCGCGCACCTCCACTCTCAAAACAAAACTGCCGAACGAGTCTCGACAAAGCTGGTGCCGGCCAAACGAGTCGTCCGAGCCGCGAAATTGTCTTCACGGGCTTTTCTCAGACTCCTGGTCCACCCGTCGTACGCTTGCGGAACTGATCTCAGTCGAACCGAACCGATTCTTTCGGCCTCGAGCCTACCGCAATGAAGTAATTCTTGGTTTTGAGCTAGCGTGAACGATCGGCCAAGTTCCCCGCGACGCGACGAGCTACCGAATACCGGCGGCGAACCTTGGCAATTTTACGACGGCGCCCAGCTTTTAGCCGAGCCGATCAAGAGCCGTGCCCAGAAACGCCCGCATTGCCGCGATAGCCGGAGGCGGGGCTGCATCGCCGACAAGTCTCACAATCAAGATGATATCTCCGACAGTCGCAGGATTCTTGTGCGGCGACGCAACCAACAGGAGCTCGCCGCACTTATAAAACCACATCGCCGTAGTAACGACCTGCTCTGCCAATTGATCATCGAACACGTGGAAGTGATGTTCCGGGTCTGGACCTGCCGCCGCCTGCAATACTCCGCTTGCAAACTCGTTCTTGCTAACCTCCGGCCAATCAGCGGCCCAGCCTACACAGCCCGCAATTAGGTGCTCGCGCGCGCCAAACGACGTGCACTGTTCACCCGTCAAGTAGTCGAGGAGCAGATGCTCAATCGTTGGCAACGGCCGACGCGAGTCCCCCGGACAGAATTCGCGATGTGGTAGCGATAGTACGACTATTCCGCCTTTCTTTACGAAGTCAAACCACTGGATTAGTGTGCCGATCGGGTTCGCGGTGTGTTCCAAAACGTTGTGAGCGATAAGGAAATCTGCTCCGCCAGGAAATGCGTGACGGATCTCGTCCAGCTGACCAGCTGGTTGCGTCGGGGCGCCATGAAAATACTCCGACAGCGCCTCCGCGCCGCGCTTGTCAAAGTGCTCGCAACGCACACCGGCGGGCAACTGGGAGGGAAACGCACCGGCCCCGATCTCAATTCCGACTGTACCCGGCTTGAGAAATGGCGCCGCTAGTTCGAATCGGATCTCATCCCGCCGGGCGAATGGGTTGCTGTCGGCCGGCCCTACAGTGTCAGGCACCCGGCTCGTCTCGGCCTGTTTCCTGACGCCGCTCCACCTACGCGAAAGGTGAGATGCGGCCGCGCGCACGCTGCGCAACCGAGAAAACGCGGACTTGGCAATCATCAGACGGCTTTGTAGCGCCCGTTGCGCGCGAAGTCCACGTGCGAGAATCGTGGAAATCGCACTCGTTGGCCCGCGCGCCTCCCCCGAGCGGCGCCACCCCACGAGCTTTCCACGGAAACGATACGGTTGCGGCGGCGAAAGGGCCTCAAGCAAGAAAAGCATCTCCATCCGGCCGTCGCAAGCGCTCATGCGTACCCGAAACGGCAGACCGTGAACACGCGTCAACGAAGTCAAATGCGACAAAAACGATGCGTACGTCCACACATGGAAATGAGTGTCATAGCTGTCGGCGAGTATCTCCTTAGCCAAATCCATCGCCGATTCGGGAGTCAAGCTCGAGTGCATATTCAGACTGCACTCTGCGATATGCCACAGATCAGATAGTTTTTTAAGCCGCGTACCGTCGTTCACGGAATCCCACAGCAGATGCTCGAAAGACGTCAGTTCCCGACCCTTGTCGAACGTGAACCGAGCATCGGGTACGATACAGAGAGCTAGCCCGCCTGGCCTAAGGACTCGATGCCAAGCGTAGAACGCATGAATAGGGTTCGGTACATGCTCGATTACATGACTCGCGATCACGAAGTCCACCGATGCGGTTGCAATGCCATCAAGACCCATCGTGTCGCAGACAATATCGGGAGCTTTTATGCTCTCTTGAGGCACGTCGGGATTGTGCTCACAAAGCTTCGCATACGGGAACTTGTCCACATACGTGACGCACGCCGACGACGGGACCCAGACAGGATTCGCTAGCGGCCCAATCTCGATCCCGGTACCCGACAGACGCTTCGCGAACTCTCCCCTTAAGTTGACGTCACCGGACGACTGCATTCGCCTGTGCGCAACTAATCGTCTAAAGCGCATCCGATGCCACAACGGCCCGACAGACTCTGACCAAGCTGCCGCTCGCCGTACAGCGACTGTCCCTACCGAAATGAATTGGCGTTCCTCCCACGCTGCATCCAGGCACCAGCACTCTCGCCGATGTCCTCCTCGGCGGCGAGGTGATCCGTCGTAGCTCCACGGTTCGTGAAAGTCGAGTGAGACGAGCGGTTCGATGTACCGGAGGCCCGATGCCGTCCCACGACGACATCACTCTTGCCACGCGGCTCCGGGTCGCCGGCGATCTGGTCGGATCCGGATCATCGACCACGTCGTCATCGGTGACGGCCGCTACGTCTCGTTCGTCGACTCGGGAAGGTTCTGAATATCCGAGCCAGCTTCATCACGGAGCTGGCTCTTTCCTCGTACGCGCGATGTCGGCGATCATGGTGGATACTGCAACAAAAAGCGCGCTGTTTCCGCACGAAGCAGTTCCGCGTGCCCCGCATTGAAGAAGTGGCGTGACGGATGCTGGGGCGCTCGGACAACGAGCGTCGCCGCTCCGGCATTCGGCAGACGAACAACCACGGACCCGAGTTGCGTCGCGCGGCGATACGGCTCGGGGGAGACGATCGTCGTAAGAAACGGTACGAAGACGTCCCAGGTCCGCCGAACGAGCGTCACCACTACGCGAGGCCTCGATTCTTTCATGAGCTCGTAGACGACCATACAGCCGTCGCGAAGGTACGCGTCGGGGATCTTCGAGCTATCCGGATGGTGTCCCCAGTCAAGATTCATGATCGAGGTAAGCGCCTGGGCGTAGTCCAAACGACCGAACACGGCTTCGCTGAGCATGTTCCAGCGGCGGTTACGTCCCTTGTTCGTTTCGTACCTGACCACCCCCGCGGTCGGCCCGATGCACGCCGCTTCGTCTTGTGGTCGATGGGGGCCACCGAGCCAGATGTCATCGTCCGAGTCCTGACGGCCCGGACTTGGGCCGAGGAGCATCATCCAGCCGTTGGCCGCGCCGCGGCAGCCCCGCGGCCAGTCGGCGACATGGCGGTTCTGCTTCGACGAAGTGGAAGCAGCAAAGCGGACGGCCGGGTCAGCGCTAAACAGATCGCTCGCTGCCACAGTGATCACGCGCCGTCACCGCATCGGTTCGAGGAATCGCTAGCGTGCGGATCTGTGACGACCGTCGAGACATCACGATCCGAAGCGTCCCAAGAACGCGCCGCATGGCGCCCGGATATTCTGCGGCGAGGAGAAAGGAAAAGTCGAGGACGCCCTACCGCTCGCTCCCGGCGCCTCGAGAGCACGCGCCGCACGAGATCTTTCTGCGACTGGGCGCAAGACCGTCTGGTCCGGATGTTGGCAAGGTGCCGGCAGACAGTCTTGCGTCAAGCCGACATCAGCGGGGCTCTCCTTCAAGTCCGCATCGAGCGAGATCGCCCAAGGTGCCGTAGGAACTTAATGGCTTGGTCCACCTCGGCGAACGGCAGGCGGACTAGGAGATCCGGGAGCTGATCGCGCGGGGCGCGTTCGAGCTGATCTGCGAGATCGCGCAGCGACCGAACCATCTTCCCCCTTGCGCGTTCTGCCAAATCCATCGGGACGACGTTCGCGGGAGTCATGAGCCGCTTCCTACCGCCGGCTGGCGTCGACGTCTATGGCAGAGGAAGCGAATCGGTGAGCCATCCGGTTGTGCCTTGACTGGCCCGGGCCTCGAAGGATACGCTTCGAATCCTTGGCCTGATCCCAGAGGTTGCCGATGCCGGTCACGGTCCCTCCTGCAACTGTCGTCGCCCACTGGAATACCCTGATCGAAGGTCTCCAGACGTCCGCGCTCGAATTCTACTCGTCGGTTGAACAGCTCGTCGGACGACGAGAGGTGCCGGAGGCGAAAACCTCCCGCGTCGATTGGAGCGAGGGCGGTCTCCACTCCGCGAAACGGGAATATCTGCGCCTCACGCGCGGGCGGTTCAGCTTCGACGTCTGCGCGGCACCCTTCGGCACGGGTTTCTTCGTCTCCTGGTGGTTGGGAGAGCCCCGGCCGTCGCCGCTCCCTCCGACGATAGCGGCATTCGTCGCTTTCACCCTGGTCGTGAGCGTTCTCGCAAACCTCGTTGGAGGCGCAGCTGCCTTTTTCCTCACGCTGCTCTTGGTTCTCGTAGGGCTCTGGGTCGTAGGCGCGGTGCTGCCGGAGAGCGAGTGGGAGGTCTATATCGTCGTCATCCCGATCATCGGATGGCTCTTCGAGCGCTTCTTCCGACCCATGACCTACTACCGTATCGATACGGCTCTGATGTTTCAGGAAGCAGTCCACCAGGCCGTGCTCGAGGAGATTGACCGGCTCACCGAAGCGAAGGGCCTTCGCAAACTTACCGACCTCGAGCGAAAACCTATCCTCAAGGGGTTCTTCCGGCAGTAAGGACGACGTTGGAGCGCGTTGCTGTGAGAACGGTCGAAGAGCTTCTCACCGAACAGTTCTACGAGTGGGAGGTTCGAGGCCGCGGCTGGCAGGTGTGGCAAACACCTGTCGAGCTCGAACCGCCGTTCCGACCATTCGTCGCCCACTTCGTCACGGCAACCTCTCGATCCTCCATGGATGACGCGCGGAAGCCAACCGCCATCGGCAAATGGATCGCGCGCCTCCGGAAGCCCACCTCGTCAAGACCGACCGAAAGTCTCGATGACAAAGAGCCACTCCCTTGCGAAGACCTTGAGGAGCCCGAGATCGTCGAGCACGTGCTCACGCTTCCCCACGATCTCAAAGTCACCAAGGAACGAGCCGAGCGGTTTCTGCTTGCGCTCTCCGCGGCTGAGCATCCGCTCGCCTTCGAGCTCGTGGGACGTGGGGGCGAGGTGCGGGTCACACTCACCTCGCGGGTTTCAGACTCGGCTGAGGTGCGACGAGCCCTCGGCGCCTACTTTCCCGAGACAGGCGTAGTCGACCGCGCCGAGTCCCTTCGGGAGATCTGGACGGGCTCCGGCCTGGTAGTCGACTTCGGGCTCTCGCGGGAGTTCATGCTCCCGCTCGCGACGCCGAGCGACTTCGACGTCGATCCCCTGATCTCGGTGGTCGCGGCACTCGGCGATCTTCGCGACGACGAGGTCGGTGTCGTCCAGGTGCTCTTGCAAGCAACACGCAATCCGTGGGCGCCGAGTGTCCTTCGCGCTGCGTCCGACGGAGAGGGAGGGAGTTTCTTTGCGGATGCGCCAGAGATTCTCGCCGGAGCCAAGAAAAAAGTCTCGACCCCTTTCTTCGCGGTGGTCCTTCGCGTGGCCGCGCTTTGTTCAGACCCTGATCGCGCCTGGACGATCGTGCGGGCACTCGGCGGAAGCCTCGGGCAGCTCACGAATCCTTCGGGCAACGAGCTGATCCCGCTCTCGAACGACGACTACCCAGACGACATCCATGAAGAGGATCTACTCGCTCGACGGACGCGCCGGAGCGGGATGCTCCTCTCGTCGGACGAGCTCGCGTCGCTCGTCCATGTTCCTTCCATGTCCGTTCGTTCGGAAGCCCTCGCTCGCGAAGCCCGGACGACGAGAGCGGCTCACGGCGTCTGTCGGCGAGGAATCGTCCTGGGAGAAAACGCGCACCGCGGGAAGACAAGGACGGTCACGATCGATTCCGACCTCCGGATGCGCCACACCTACGTGGTCGGTGCATCGGGGACTGGGAAGTCGACCCTGCTTCTCCGGATGATCCTGCAGGACATCGAGAACGGCGACGGTGTGGGAGTACTCGATCCGCACGGAGATCTCATCGACGAGGTGCTCGCGCGCATCCCGGAGAATCGATTCACGGATGTCGCGATCCTCGATCCATCCGACGAAGCGTACCCGGTCGGGTTCAACGTCCTGCAGGCCCACTCAGAGGTCGAGAGGAATCTCCTCTCCTCGGATCTCGTCGCGATCTTCCGTAGGTTTGCCACATCGTGGGGTGACCAGATGACGTCCGTCTTGGGAAACGCGATCCTCGCGTTCCTCGAGAGTGACGGCGGCGGGTCGCTCCTCGATCTCCGGAAGTTTCTCGTCGATGCGGCGTACCGGAAGAAGGTCCTCGCCTCCGTCCGAGATGCCGAGATCGTCTACTACTTCGAGAAGGAGTATCCGCTTCTTAAGGGGAATCCCTCGGCATCGATCCTAACCAGGCTCGACGCATTCCTCCGCCCGAAGCTGATCCGCCTCATGGTAGGGCAGCGACACGGGACGCTCGATCTCCGGTCCCTCATGGACGACCGGAAGATCTTCCTCGCCAAGCTCTCACAGGGGATCATCGGACACGAAAACGCCCACCTCTTGGGTGCGCTCCTCGTGTCAAAAATTCATCAGGCTGCGCTCTCACGGCAGCAGATGGCGGAGGCGGATCGTCCCGACTTCCATCTCTACATCGACGAGTTCCAGAACTTCACGACGCCTTCCGTGGCATCGCTCCTCGCCGAGGCACGGAAGTACCATCTCGGGCTTGTCCTCGCTCACCAGGAGACGCGCCAGCTCCAAGACCAGGATGGCCGGCTCTTGAGCGCTGTGCTCACGAATCCCGCGACGCGCATCTGCTTCCGAGTCGGCGACCAGGACGCCCGGATACTCGCACGGGGGTTCTCGTCGTTCGATGCCGACGACCTTCAGTCGCTTGGGATCGGCGAGGCGATCTGTCGGCTCGAGCGCAGCGACCAGGACTTCAACCTGCGGACGTTCCCCGTCGAGCCTGTCGACGCCAACGAAGCACGATCACACTCCGCCGAGATCGTCCGTCGCTCGCGCGACGCTTACGCGCGACCTCGAGCAACGGTTGAACTCGAACTCGGGATGTCGAGGCCGGCCGTCGTCTCCGAACATCCCGCGCCGGCCGAAGAGCGGTCTGTCCCCATGGAAGCAACGTCGACGCCGCCACCCACCATGAAAATGCCGGCGCCACGCCCGCCAAGAGCAGCGAGGTCGCGCGATCGTCCTCCCTCGACGCTCGAGACGGCGACACCGATCTCCGGCCGCGGCGGGGCCGAGCACAAATACCTCCAGCACTTGATCAAGCAGCTCGCTGAAGACCGGGGTTGGCGGGCGACCATCGAGGAGGACGTCCTCGATGGCGTCGGTCGGGTCGACGTGGCGCTCTCGCGCGACGGCACACGGATCGCATGCGAGATCTCGGTCTCAACCAATCCGGAGCACGAGCTCGCGAACATCCAGAAGTGCCTTGCGGTAGGATTCGAGCGAGTCATTGCGATCGCACGCGAGAAGTCCGTGCTCCGCGACCTTGCGCGTCTTGCGGAATCGTCGCTAGCGCCCGAGAGCATTGCGCGCCTCGTCATCTGCTCGCCCGAGGAGTTTCTCGCTCATCTCGACGCCGAGGATGTTGGGGACAGTACGCCCGCGACCGTGCGTGGCTACAAGGTGCGCGTCAACTACCGGGCGTCGAGTCCTTACGAGTCCGGCCTACGTGCAGCGGCAATCTCAAAGATACTCGCGAGACGTACGAGTCGCATGCGACACGCTTGAGCACCTACGCACCCACTCCTTCGTCATTTCGCCACACCAAACCTTCCCCTCTCAATCACCACGCCCACCCACGAGCGGCCTTCATCCATCACGCGCTCAATGCTCCAGCCTTCCCTTTCGACGGTCGACCGAAGTGCTTCAAAGGACCAGCGATTCAGCCCGTCAAAGTCCTTTGGAAAGCGTCCTTCGACCGAGATATCAAATACGATTCGACCGCCTGTCAGCCTCATCGCAGCTTGCAGGAGTCGGCCCGGTTCCGGGACGCTACTCAGCACCCCACATAAGACGGCGCAGTCCCAGATTCGCTGGTCCCAGTCACCAGCCTGCATCACATCGCCAGTCATGAATCTATACCCAGGGTGACGAACAGATGCCTCCTCTACGAACTCGCGCACCAGGTCAACGCCGAGGTAATGACTGGGCTCCACGCAGTCAGCAAGCGCTCCTACGCCGCATCCCACATCCAGAAACGTGCCCCGCCGCCACTGCTCGGATCCTATCAGCCGCCGAAACATCCACAGCTTCTGTACGTACTGTTCGTCGTCTCTGTAGTGGAACACCCACGCTAGTGACCTCCTAGCCCGATACCGCGCTTTGTAATGCTCGGAAAGTTCCGTGTTGCTGCAAATCACTGTTCCGTCGAGCCGAACCACACTCGTTCACGATATCCGGTCGCCAACTACTCTTGTGAGCACGCCATCGACGCGCGCCGCGACCTCAGACACCGCACCATCGGCGCTGACCACGAACAGCGGGCACTCCGACATTGCCGCATAAAACGTCGACACCATCAGCTGAAGACTGGAGTGAAAGTCTAGATCTACTCCAGATCGAGCCTGTCGACCGCCGGTGCCAACCGGTGTTCGATCCAGGATTTCCTGCCCCGGAAGCACTAGCTGAACTATCGCATCATAGCGCAAAGCCTTGAAGTAGCTCGGGCCATCTGGAGTACTTCGGAAACCGAACTGGTCCTGCGAGACCGCATGTGAGTCGACTATCACCACCACTCGCCTTGCAGAACTCGCACACATGGCCACAAGCTGCCTCGTCGCATGCTCCAGTACGGCTTCCGTTACCAGTGATGTCGGCTCCCGGCGAAGCTGAGCCTCCTCCACCCTAGACCCGGCCAGCTCATTCAACGCTTGCCTGATAAGCTCTCCGAATGGAACCCATCGATAGCGCGCGTCGCACCTCTCTTCGAGCCAGCGCGCAACGCTCGACTTTCCAACTCCCGGCACGCCCGTCAACAGCACAGTACTCACATCCGCCATCCTCACTTCAAGACACGCGCAAACAGCCGACCCCACTGATGCTTGTGGTCGAATGGCATCTCTACGTGGGCCGGGTCTAATCGCAGACGGCCGGTGCAATGCGACAGCACGTGAAGATCTCTTCGCGCCCCTACCCAGGTACGCCACCACGCGGCCCCTGGGCAGTTAATCCGGCCCCGGTACTTTTCTTCGTAGGGCAGCATGTACTCAACAAGCACGTACCCGCCGGGCGCGGCATAATTGAGGACCGTCTCCATAAGCAGCTCGGGCGAACGCGCCGTATTGTAAGAGTACTGAAGCGAGCCACTGGTCAGAACGAGCTGGCCTCGTTCAGTTCGCCCCACGGCCTCAACAAAGTCTGCATTTATGATCCTTACTCGACTCGTCAGATTCTCAAGTCTCAGTCGGGCCTCAAGTCCCAGGATATCATACGACCCGTAGTCGTTCGCCTTGCGTCCCCCAAACAGATGTACCGGGTCGATGTCGATAGCGCATACACTGACGCCACGTCGAGCTGCCGGAAGGACGAACTTGCCGTCTGCGCAACCCAGGACGATAAGTCTCCAATCGGCGCCCAGTTCGCTCTCGAGCTGACCGAGAACCCTGTAGTACCAGCCGGGCGGTTTCCCCCACTGACTAGAAGTCACCGCGCCCAACGTTGATACCCATCCTGTTTCTTGGTACAAACAACATATGAGACAAAGAGACCTTTGGTCGCTTCCCGCTAAATCAGCGCTCGCTTCGCGGTCACGAATTGTGTCAACTCTAACTGCGATCCGTGAATGTTATCAGCAAGGTCTCCTCGGCGGCACAGTTCATGAATTGTATCCTCGTTCACTTTCTCCGTCGAGTCGCGAACGGTATCTCTACTTTACGCTCGCTCCCGCGCTGAATTACCAGCGCAGCTCGGAACAGCTGTGGCGTGCGGCCGAAGCAACCTTCTCGGACCCGGATACTCGATTCGTTTTTGATCCAAAGAACGTCCCTCTCGGTCTTGAGCAGTATCGCCGTGCACTGTCGCGCCACTCACTAGCCGTTCAGCCGGAACGACAGAGCCAGATCTGGTACACGATCTCGTGCGCCCTCGCAGAGCTGTATCGGTCAGATCCACGTGCACTGTTGGCGTCGGCAGAATGTGACGTCGTCGAGATCAAACGCATTCTGGCAGAACAACGACGCCGGTTTCCATACATTAGCGGTCCCAAGCTTCTTAACTATTGGCTTTACATGCTCGACTGCTTCACGGACGTTAAGCTGAGAAGGCGCGATGCCATTTCCGTGATTCCTGATACGCATGTTCGTCGCGCTACCGCCTATCTTGGACTACTCCCTGAGGGCGCGTGTGACTCTCCTGAGCGCGTGGCAGACGCGTGGTACGACCTTCTCGAAGGGACGGATATCGCTCCCTGCGATATCCATGGGCCTCTCTGGCGCTGGAGTCGCGCTGGCTTTCCCGAGCCATCGGCCTTACTTGCCCGTGGTGTCAGCCGATGATCACGTCGGAGGCTGCCGAGCGCGACTAGTCTCGGCTCTGCTTCCCACCAGGTTAATCGTGTATCGGGCTCGTGGCCGTGAATCGCTCGGAGGACCTTCGGTACGTTGCGAGCATGATCGTTCTCGTAGACCTTGCACGCTATGCCGAGGAACTTTCGTGCAACCCTCTGGGATATCTGATTACGTGCTGGTCCACGGTGAATCTCAAAGGAACCAAAGACGTCTTCAGGTTGAAACAAGATCGCCGCGCCCTTCTGAAGGTGACGCTGGTGCGACGCCGCGTAGAAGTCTGCAAGCCCGATTGCGAAGTAGTCGTGTCCGAATAACCGCAGGCTAAGACGCCCGTGGCCCGCTTCGACTTGATCCCTTATAGGGCGCCCTGACCAGCAGACAACCAGGCGCAATAAGGCTGAAGCCAATTGGCTCGGGTTACTTGGTCGCAGCTGCTTCTGGAGGATGGCCAGAACTATCTCCCGGGTTGGGCTCCCGTAACCCCTCGTTTTGTCGGCTCGCAGCGCCACCCCGGCGCTCCTGATGTCATGATCGGAGCGGAGACTAACCACTACGTATGTCCCCAGTCGTGCAAAGGGACAGGGCGTTCTCGCAATAATCTTGGCCGCCTGATCCAGAGCGCGCTGGTCGAGTCGACGGAGTGGTCTGATTGACGACACCTGAATCTATGTTTAGCAATGCAATCGGCCGTCGTACAAGAGTTGAGGTCCTGACGCGGCGCGTTGCGGCTTGAGGAAGACTGGGCCTTGGGACAACGGTGATCGGACGACTCACCGGCCCGATCGCAGTTGCGCGGCAAGCCTCGAACTTGGCGGTAGCTCTCGCGGTCGTGAACGCTACGAATCCGGGTTGAGAACTGAGGTAGGAGCGCACACGGTGAGGGCCCTCGACCCGCGCGTCATGGCGACGTAGAGGTTTCGCGCGTCCAAAGCGCCCGCGTCGAGAATCACCACCGCTTCCGCCTCCAGTCCTTTCAGCAGCAGCGTACTGCCGACGGCGCGTCTGGGCAGGTGCCTGCCCACCAGTCGATTCTGCTCACGCATCCGAATGGCGGCGTCGTGGAACGACAACCCCTTTGTTCCGTCACAGAGCTGAAGCGCCTTAATGCATGCCCGCAGGACCGCGGGCCGGTGCGCGCTGACACCCGCCTGTTTGCCGATCTCGACCAGCACATCGACCGCGACGCGGTGTGACGGCATGCGGGCAAATGACGATGCGACGGCCTCGGCATCCGTCGGCGGCTTGCGCGCAGTGCCGCGCATCAATGCTTGCACACGCCTCACCAGGTCGGCAGCGCCGACATTGCGCATGACGCTTTGAGCGAAGGTGACGAGGCGCTCGAGAGCGTCCGGTGCGGCGAGATCGAAGGCTCTGGCGAACGCCACCAGATCCCGCAGGTCAACCGCTTCGACGGTGATGGCTCCCGGCGTCTGGCTCGCAAATTGCCGCTGACCGTCAGGGTTCTTGCTGTCCCCAATGATCAGGACGCAGCCTTGACCGTCAGGCGGGTGCACGCGGGCGGCCCGCAGACGCCGTTGATGATCTTCAGTGCCGTCAAGTTCAATCCAGCTCACACCGGCTGGCGCTGTCCGCAGGTCAATCGGGTCCCCGCACAGCAGCTTGCCGCGCACATCGAGGAGCCAGCGACCCAGCGGCTCCGCACCTGCGTTGATCCATCGCCAGGGAGTGGCCAGTCCACCAGACAGAGGGAAGTGGGTGCAGACGTCTTCGTCCCACTTCGCCAGATCGTCCCCACCAAAGCCGAAAATCGCCTGCATCGGATCGCCGAGCACGCACGTCGGTAAGGTCTGCGCCGCGTGGGCCACGAGAGCGTGCTGCCGGACGGAGCAGTCCTGATATTCATCCACGATCAGCCGCGCGTAGCTCGCCGCGAGGATGTCGTTTACGTGACCATCCTGCAGCAGCTTGGCCGCCGCGTCTCGGATTTTTGGATAGTCGGTGCGGGGATTCGCCAGTTGCAGCAAGCCGTCGCTGTGCGCGCTTCGCACCGGAAACGTCGCGATGAGCCGCATAGCCCAGCCGTCGATCGTCGATAGACGGTAGGCTTTCGCGGGCACGCCTGCTTGGTCGAGCCGCGCGCGTAGCGCCACGACCCCGGCGTTGGTGTGGGTCAGAACGAGGATTGGCCTGCCGCTGCCGTGGCGGGTGAGAGCCTTGGCAATCAGGTGGGTCTTCCCGCAGCCCGCAGGCGCGGTCACGATGCCGCGATCGATCGCCAGCAGATCGATGTCACTGTCCGGCATCGTCGGCCCACGCAAAGATGCGCCCCACTAGCTCCCTGAAATCGCCGTCGGCGTTCGCGAGGTCTGGCACGACAATGTCGCGGGAAACATCCTCCATCCACGTGACCGACTTGAACCAGCCGGCCTTCTTCGTCCGTGCAGCCTTGCCAAGAACGGCCCGGCTCTCGAGCGTTATCCCGTCGGTGAGGATTTCGCTGCGGATGGCGTTCAAATCCGTTGCGTTCTGGGACGCCGACTTGATGTGGTTGTTGATCAGGTGTTCCCCGTGCAGCTCGACCGCCCGGTCAAGCAGCTTGCCGACCGCGTCGTCTGTCAGGCTCAAAAACAGCTCGTCTTCCAGCGCTCGCCCATCGCGCCACGCGACAACCATCCCCCCGTCCGCGATGAAAGCCGCCTCTGCCGCTGCCGTCGGCTTCCTGTCGTCGTCCCTGAGCACCGCTGTCCTGTACCCCAGCGCATGGAAGGCGGCCGCGCGTTTGAAGGGTCTATCGGCATCGCCGCCGCCGCAGTCCACGAGGGCTGCGCCTTGAGCAGTGATGGCCTCGTCACCGTTCGCTGTCCGATGCTGATCGAGGCCACGGACCAAACCGACCTCGCTGGCACCCTCGCAGACGATAACTTTCGGAGCAAGAAAGGCGTCAGGGTACAGCCGGATCGTACTCTGGATGCCATCTGCCGTGCCGACGGCACGGACTTCGTGCCGCTCGGCCGTGCCGCGCGTCACGAACAACTGATCTCCCGACAGCTCGCGCAGCGCGACCGGCGAATGGGTCGTCATGAAGACCTGCAGCGGTGGGGGCGCCTCCTTGGCACCGAGGGAGCCGAGGAGCCGGATGATGCGATGCGGCTCCAGTCCGTGCTCGAGCTCGTCGATCAGGATGATCGATGACTTCGCCGCCGCCTTCCGTTGGAGGCCAGCGATGAGCAGCCGTGTGGAGCCGATACCCAGTCCGCGCAGCGGCACACCGTCCTCATCATGCAGGGAGATCGTGCCTCCGCTGAACGACACGGAATGCGCATCGAGCATCGCCTTGATGTTCTCGCCGATGGGGATGCCAAGCTCCTTCGCCGTAGCCGCCACGGTGCCGAGCGTCTCCCCCAATTGAGCTTGTGCCTGGTCGCCGAACGCGGCCCGCGCATCGCGGGCGGCCTTGGCTAAAGCCGCCGCTGCATCTGCGCGTTCGTCCGAGACGCGGTTGAGCACGGAGCCGCGCCGCCAGCCTAGATGGTAGTCGGCCATCACGCCGATGCGCGTGGGGGCAAGCCGAATGCGGTCATTCCAGCTCAGATTTCGCGTCTGTCCCTGCGCTTCGGCCCGCTCCGACACCAGGGTCCAGGTCGGCTCGAGGTCGCTTGCGACGGTAAGCTTCACCGTCAGAACCGTCTCGGCAGCCTTCTCCGGTTCGTCCTCGATCGTGCGGGCCGCGGCGTCGAACCCGCGGAGGTACATGCCATAGGCGTCGAGGTTCTTCAGGTCATCGTCGAGTTCGCCGAGCGTGACCGCGATCGTGATCGGTGCCTCGACATCGAGCAGGTGGAAGTCGGCATCCGTAAACTGGATGCTCCGGCGCGCTCCGAGGCAGAAGTCGATCGCGTCGAGAATAGACGACTTGCCACTGTCTCCCGGGCCAATCAGGCAGTTGATGCCGGCGCTGGGATACCACCTCAGCTCCTTGATGCCTCGGAAGTGTTTGACCTCCACTGCCCGAACCCGCGCCATACCGTGCCCCCTGGCTCGCGAAGGCGGTCGTTTCTCCGCCCTCAAGCGGTCGCCCAACCCATTGATGACGGAACGCCTTTCCGCCGTAGCCCAGTAATCACACCCTGCGAGGAGGCAAGGAGGTGGTTCGGTTTCTCTCCCTGACCGCTCCGGGACGCTTGCCGTGGGTCCGGAGGAGCTTCTCAATGGCTCTGTGAGATCGGCGGGCCATCCGAGGAACCCCCTGTTCGAGTCTCGCTACGGTTCCCTCATCGAGACCGACCAGAGCAGCGACCCGCCGCCGGGAGAGACCCTGGGCCTCACGGGCTGCCCGAAGGCGCCCGCCGAACGTCCAGTCAGGGTCGTAGGGGCAGAATCCGAGGAAGGCGTGGATTCGGGGGATGAGGCGGACAGGCGGGTAGCTCCGGCCGAGCTCCCAATGTCCCACGGTCTCCGCGTTCACCCCGATCTCGCGGGCCACGTCGCGTTGCCGGAGGCCGAGGTCGAGGCGACGGCACTTCAGGTACTCGCCAAGGGCCCTTGGCTCCTCGGGGTAATCTTTTCGCTGCGGTTTCGGGCACTTGAGCGTGCGATGGCATCTTGGCAACGCGGGAATGGCGGCGCGGTTTCGCCAAGAGGCCTGCGTTCATTTGCTCCTCGCCGATCCGTCAGCCCGCTCGTCGCTATGTCATTGGGCGGCCGCGGATCAAACCCGACGTCAGCACGGTCGCTCCTTTCGTTCGAATGGAAGGCGTACGACGGAGGGGGTAACGGCTATCCCGCGTCGCATGAATCGCGCGATCTTGCCGCGGAGGTCCCCGGAGAGGCCGACTTCGGCTCCTTTAAATTCCCAGGCGCAAGAATCTTTCCTGCGGCACGGAACGGCGCCGCGCTACTTCTCCGACATTTCATAGACGTCCCGAGCTCCTCATCACCTGGTGAGATTATTGCTTCGGAAGGCGACGACCATCCTTCCTTCGCCGGTGCGCTCGTACGAGGGGGAGCTGATGAACCGCGACGCCCTATTAGACCCAACCGCCTTTCGCGCACCGCTCTATATCGCGTGGGAGATTACGCACCGGTGCAATGCGGAATGCGTGCACTGCTACTCTGCCTCAGGACCGGGCGCTTCCTGTGCAGGCGAGCTTACAACCGGCGAGGCGCTAGACGTTATCGACCAATTGGCTGACGCGGGTCTTCTGGTTCTCGCCTTCTCGGGCGGCGAGCCGATGCTCCGCAAAGACTGGCGTACACTAGTCGCGCGCGCCGTAGCGCGCGGGCTGAGTGTCAATGTCGGTACCAACGGATCGCTCCTAATGCCAAGGACCGCCGAACAGCTGCAGCAACTCGGCGTCAAGAGCGTCACGGTGAGCATCGACAGCCACCGGCCTGACGTGCACGACCGGTTCCGCGGCTATTCCGGCCTACATGCCCGCGCCGTCCGAGGCATCCAGCTGCTGGTCGCGCGGGGCATCCGTGTCGTCGTCGGGTTCACGCCAACGCGGCTCAATTGGCAGGATGGACCAGGAGTGGTGGAATTGGCGCGATCGCTAAAAGCTGCCGCGGTAAATCTCTCGGAGTATGTGCCCGCAGGGCGCGGGAGCATAGATCTCGCCCTCTCTCCAGCACAATTGCGGAAGACGCTCGTGGAGTGGATCGCGTTGCGCGCGCAGTACCGAGGCGCGATCGACCTAATCTGGCACGACTGCCGCGTTGGCATGCTCGTACCTGAAGATGAGCGTCGCGACTACGTCGGCTGTGGTGCCGGCCGTCTGGTGGCGCGAATCTGTCCAGATGGCACCGTGACGCCCTGTGTATTCCTCCCGACGGCGATCGGCTCATTTCGCAATAGCACGTTCCGCGAGATGTGGGCCGGGTCGCCGATCCTTAGGCAATTTCGCATTCGACAGGGCTTCATCACTGGAAACTGCGGAAGTTGCCAGCATCTTGCGACGTGCGGAGGATGCCGGGCCGTAGCATTCGCCTACAGCGCCGGGGATCCCCTCGGCGGCGACCCTCATTGCTGGGTGGAACCCATGTGCAGCGATACATTGCGGACTCTGCCGGAGGGCGAAGCGCTCCCCGTTTAGGAGATTACCAATGAAAGCCGCCGCCTTGGCCGATGACGCGTTTCCGCAACTCACGCCGTGGTGCGTCATACGCCCACAAGAAGATCGCTATCTCATCTATAATACGCGAAGCGACGAGTTACATCTTGTTCCGCACGCCGGTTTCTTGGTCTACTCGCTCTGCGACGGCGCCCACTCGGTCCGCGACATTGCGGCCCATCTCGCCAATCGAATGGACGGCGAGGTCTTCATGAACGTGCAGTCGCGCGTCCGCGAGTACCTGTCCGGCCTCATCGCCCGGGGCCTAGTGAACGTCGACAATGCTTAGAACCACCTCCCCTGGCTCCTTTCAACCAGAGTACCCGCTTCACATGGTGTGGCTGGCGACTGACGCGTGCAATGCTCGTTGCCTTCACTGTTCCTCGAACTCCAGCCGCCGCAATCCCCGCGAACTCTCAACAAGCGAGGTTGTTAGCCTCTTTGATCAGTTTGCTGGCTGTGGCGTCGTAGACGTAGCCATTTCCGGCGGTGAGCCGTTGCTCAGAAGGGATGTTTTTGAAGTCCTGGAACACGTGCGCAGCTTGGGCCTCGCATTCGGACTTGGCTCGAACGGAAGCACGCTTACTCAAGACAGTGCACGGCGCCTCGCACGCTTGGGGGTCAATCGATACCAAGTCAGTCTCGACGGTCTGCGAACTAGTCATGATGCTCTCCGTGTCTGGCCGGGGCTGTTTGACCGGGCAATTGCAACAATCGCGTTGGCGCGCACGGCTGGCCTACGGACACATGTCTGTTGCACCATCAATCGGTTGAACGCCGGCGAACTTTGCGAATTCACCGCTTTCGTTGCGGGACTTGACGTGCAACGCATCAATTTCTCCAGGTACGTTCCTACGGGACGCGGCACGGAATCGCTCGATCTGAGCAACGACGACTGGCAGGTCGTGATCAAGGAATGCATGCGACTCCGCCACCAATATGCGGGTCGTATGGAGATCACGACTCACCTCGCGCAACAGATCCTTGTCGACTGTGAGGTGGCACGGATGCCAGCCTTTGTGGGCTGCCAAGCCGGGATTGGGCAGGGCTGCGTGACGGCGGACGGAACAGTATGGCCATGCGTGCTGCTCCCCATACCACTCGGCAATATCCGCGAACGCGGATTCCAAGAAATTTGGAACGAGTCGGAGGTAATACACACGCTTCGCGCGCGAACGTCTCTAACGGGCGCATGCGCACACTGCGATGTCAAGGATCGCTGCGGTGGGTGTCGCGCTGTGGCCTACGCAAAAACTGGAGACTATCTCGCGACCGACCCTCGGTGCTGGCTCCCGGGCGCCTCACCGGAGAGACTGGCTTTGATGCCAGATGGAGGGCACAATGGCAAAGCGAACGACGAAAGCGGCGGATGAAAGAGTCGTCAAGACCTACTTCACCTTGATCCGCGATCTGCGCAACGGAAAGGAGGGATCCGTCGAGAAACTACTGGACATGTGGGACGTTGATGGGGTCTTCGAGTTTGCGGGCGCCCCACCAGTCACTGGCACATTCCAGGGGCGGACTGCCATTCAGGTGCTCTACCAAAATCGCTTCAAGGCGAGCGGCATGCCGCTGCGACTAGAGGGCGCAAAGGTGGGCGCGAAGTCGAGCAAGGATGTCGCATTGGGTGTGGTCGATACAGAAGTTCATCGGACGCGCGTACTGGATGGAAAGATTGTCGCCGGCTGGACGACGATCATTGGTACGGACGATCGCCGTGGGTTCGAAGTGTCGGGCAGCCACACTTTCACCTTCCGCGAGGGCAAGATTCGTAGTCTCAAGGTCGTCGTGTCTCCCCGGGCGGATCCGGCCGAAAAGACGAAGGCGGCCCAAGCCCTGGAACTGAGGCTCGATGATCTGCACGTCGACGACATCGGCCGCTTGGCATTGGCAGCGTGGCCGGTGGTCTGAAGGGGCGTTAGAACCGCAGATCTCCGTGGATCCGATCGATCCGAGCCGACGGTTACGCGACCCTCGAGCTCAGCAACGCCTAGCCCGGGAGGATTTGGTCGGTTTATCCCGAAAATAGCGCGGTTGTGCTCCGCCCCAGGGCCGATGTCGCCTGGCTGGTGGTGACGCATGGGCATCGACGGGCCGTCGGATGCCGGTCACCTCCCGGGCGGCGCTCCGTGGAAAGAATCGCGAAAATCTCCGCGACCCCCTTTGCAATGGAGGAAGCGCCAATTGAATGCTATGTAGCCGCCCACCGAAAGAGCAAGGTTCGGGCGGAACTGCCGCCGGCCGCCGCGCCAAACCGCGAACGCCGTGACGGTGGCTGGGTCGATGGCTGCTAGTTGGGCAGCGCACTCTTGCGTGAGCCCCCGGCCTCGCTGGCAGCCCGGAGGCGGCTCGCCAGGAGATCGTGCGGACAGTAGCCCAGGAACTCAATGAATCGCCGGGATGACAGTACCTCGGGCTCGCTCTCCGGGTCCCGCAGCCGCAAACGGTTACTTGCCGAGGGGTTCTCTACTGCCGGGAGCTTCTCAACCATCGACTCGGAGCGAGCCCTACACGGACTCGCGACCGTCCCAGATGAGCCTGTAGCGGCGGTTCTTCTCGTCAAGGATGTAGATGCGGTCGAAAAACGGTGTGCCTGGGGTCGGAATGGGAATACCCGCGGTGTCGAACCTGTTGAGGTCGACCAGGGATCCTTCGCTCATGCCGGTAGCCACGAGAAGAAGCCAGAGTTCGTTGCACTTCGCGCGGTAGGCGGGAATCTTTCGTGCCTTGGCGACGATGCGGGCCTGCGTGCCGCCCTGGAAGCAGTCCTGGACGTAACCCAGGGGTCCGCCCTCGATACGGAGGCCCGAACCCGGCTTCGTCGGCAAGACGTGCACGATGTCGGTGAACGTTACTAGCGGCGCTCTTCGCGGCGAGAACTGCTGCGCCGGTCCAGTTCGATACGTCCGCAGGGTCTCCTCGAGAAGGTCCGCGAGTTGCTGTGCCGCTGCAGGGATCTCTTTTTCGTTCGGGACTGAACCATCCTCCGGCGTGATAAGGTAGATGGTCGCATCCGGCACGATGCCGCGACGGGTGATTTCCGTCCCGACCTCGACCCGGAATTTCACCATCACCTTCTCGCGGTGCATGAGTTCGCTGCCAGCTTTCCGCTTTCCCCTGCTGGTCGCGGGCGGTGGTGAAAGGAACAGGTTGTCGAGATCGGCGTTCTTTCCGGTTTTGGTGACTTTCGGGCGGTCATCGAGGACGAACTCGGCCACTTCGATGCCAAGCGAACCCGTGGCAGTCGTGTGTACGAAATCCGGCTCTTCACCAGGGGCGGCTCCTTTCAGCTCGGGCCTCCCGATCAGGTCCGCGAAAAGGTGAACCTGGCGCCGCTCCTCCTGTTTCTTCCTCGAGAGGGTCATTCCTGGTTCTTGACCGTAACACAGCGCCGTCACGATACGGCGCAGTTCCACGACTATTGAAAGAAGTTGGTGACAAGGAGAGCGGAAGAAGCGCACCTTGGAAGGAGTACCCTCCAAATGCTACGAACGCTCGCAGGTCTGCGCGAAAAGCTGGGTCCGGTCGGAGAGAGGCCGCGTGTGGATCCTCACGAGGATTCCCCCCAGGGTGCCGGTCCTGCGTGGCGTGTTAGCGGTTGAGCCTCTTTCTTCGGCTTGGTCTTGTCTCCCTAAGACGGGTGGCGTGTCCAGGTCGGCTTCTGGCGCTTGCGGTAGCTCTCGCCGTCGATGACGAGGTCGTAGGCATCGTTCGCGAAGCGGTCGATCGCCGACTGCGCACGCAGGGGATCCGCGAGGGTGGCGAGCCATTCGTCCGGTCCGCGGTTCGAGGTGACGACGATGCAGCCCGAGCGGTGGCGCTCGTTGAGGATCTCATAGGTGTCGCGGCTCTCGGTCGGACCGAGGGCGTCGAGTCCGAAGTCGTCGAGGATGAGCAGGTCGACGGCGATCAGGCGACGGAGCGCCTGCTCGTAGGTGTGGTCGAGCCGCGCGTGGCGGAGGGACTTAGCATCTTGTCGGCGGCGACGCAGAGGACGCTCGCCGCTCTGCGGCAGGCGATCCAGCCGAGCGAGTGGGCGAGGAAAGTTCTTGCCGACGCCTGCGCCGGGCCGACGGCCGGCTGTAGGCGTATTGCGTCTTCGTGGGGATGACTGCTCGGTGGGCGCCATTCAGGGTCGCCCGAAGAGTGCCTGCCGAAGGCGTGAAACCGAACGTCTCGCAAGTCTGCGGACATCCGCCTCGGCGCGCGCAACGGTAGCTGGGTCAAGACCCGCCATTTTCGAAAGTCTGGCGCGCGAGAGCCCCTGAGCCTCCCGCGCAGCCCGGAGGCGCTCACCGAAGGTCCAGATCGGGTCGTAGAGGCAATACCCTAAGAAACGCTCGATCGCGGGGATGTAGCGCGTCTCAGGGGTAGCCCTACCCGTCTCCCAGCCGCACAGCGTCACGAAACGGACTCCGAGGTCGGCAGCGACGTCGCGTTGCCGGAGACCGAGGTCGAGGCGTCGGCGCTTGATGTGCTCGCCGAGGGCGTTCGGCTCCTCGGGGTAGTCTTTCCCGCGTGGTTTCAGGCACTTGAGCAGGCGATGGCATCTTGGCAACGCGGGGATGCCCGTGCGGCTACCTCGGCGACCCGACGCACGCATGCACGTGCCCACCCGGCATGGCGGCGCGCTACCGGCAGCGCATCTCCGGACCGCTCCTCGACCGCCTCGACCTGCACGTCGAGGTACCCGCCCTCCCCTACGTCGACCTCGCCGGCCCCGCGACCGGCGAGCCGTCCTCCGCGATCCGCGCCCGCGTCGACGCCGCGCGCGCGCGTCAAGCATCGCGCCTCACGCGCCCCGGCGTCCGCTGCAACGCCCACATGAACGGCCGCGAGATCGACCGGCACTGCCCGCTCGACGCGCGCGCCGAGCGCCTCCTCGAGGCCGCGGTCGAGAAGCTCGGCTTGTCGGCGCGCGCGTTCTCGCGGGTGCTGAAGGTCGCCCGCACGATCGCCGACGTCGCGGGGCGGGCGCGCATCGAGGCGTCCGACGTCGCGGAGGCGGTGCAGTACCGCGCGCTCGACCGGCGCGCGCCGTAACGGCCGCGCGCCAGACGACGGCGCGGCGCGAGGGTTGCTCGCGGCATCTCGGCCGCATATAGTGAACGGCATTCGCAAATCCTCTCGGCGAAGGGGGAACGAATGGATCTCGGTCTCGCAGGAGCGACCGCCGTCGTGCAGGGCGGAACGCAAGGCATGGGGCGGGCGGCCGCCGAATGCTTCGCCGCCGACGGAGCGAAGGTCGGCGTGCTGGCGCGGACGGAGGCCGACCTCGAGCGCACGGTCGCGCGCCTCCGCGAGCTCGGCGCGGCCGACGCGGTCGCGCTGCGAGCGGACGTCACCGACGCGGGGCAGGTCGACGCCGCCTTCGCCCGGGTGCGCGAGCGCTGGGGCGCGCTCAACATCCTCGTGAACGCGACCGGGCCGACCGGGCGGCTCGGCCGCTTCGAGGACCTCGCGGACGACGACTGGCTCGCGACCGTCGACCTCGGCGTGATGGGGATGGTGCGGTGCGTGCGCGCGGCGCTTCCTCTCCTCCGGGCCGCCGAGTGGGCGCGCGTCGTGAACGTGTCCGCGCACTCGACGAAGCGCCAGAGCGAGGGCCTCGTGTCGTACACCGCGGCGAAGGCGATGGTGACGAGCGTCACGAAGAACCTGTCGCTCGCGCTCGCGAAGGACGAGATCCTCGTGAACACGGTGTCGCCCGGCAGCTTCGTCACCGAGAAGCTGCGCGCGTGGGCGGAGGGCGCCGGCATCGACCCGAACGACCTCTACGCGGTGATGGCGGGAATCGAGCAGCACTTCGGACATCCCGCTCATCTTCCCCGGGCCGGCGATCCCGCCGAGATCGGGCCCGTCATCGCGTTCCTCGCCTCGCGCCGGAACAGCTACATGACCGGCGCCAACGTGAACGTCGACGGCGGCTCCGACTTCTGCTGACGGCGATCGGAGCGGACATGACCGCAAGCGCGACCGTCGCCTTCACCAAGCTGATCGTCCACGACCTCGAGGGGATGGCCGAGTTCTACCGCGCGGCGTACGGGCTCCATCCCGTGTCGCGCGTGCGCGACCGGATCGCCGGCGAGCGCATCGACGAGATCATGCTGTCGCCGGATCCCGAGGCGGCGTTCGGGACGATCGTCCTTCTCAAGTTCGTCGATCGTCCGGCGTCGCCGCGCGGCGAGCTGATCCTCGGCTTCACGACCGACGACCTGCCGGGGCTCCTCGACCGCGTGCGCTCCGCCGGAGGTCGCGTCCACGACGACGTCCGCGAGATCCCCGAGCACCACGTCCGCGTCGCGTTCGCGACGGACCCGGAAGGCCACCTCGCGGAGATCGTACAGGTGCTCGCATGACGACGCGGGAGGAACCGCCGATGACGCCGATCATCGACATCGACTCGCACTTCGAGCCCGGGGGCGACTGGCTCGAGCCCTACCCCGGGCTGGCGGCGCGGCTCCCGAAGCTCGATCCGGCGATCCTCGCCGTCGACGCGATCGTCGGAGACTTCCTGCGCGACGTGCCCGACGGCGAGCGGCCACCGGCGGCCGAGCTGCTTCCGCCCGGCCTGCTCACGCTCTTCGGCAACGAGAAGCTGGCCGAGGCCGATCGGCGGAAGGACTTCGAGGGCAAGAGCCAGTTCCAGGTCGCCAACGCGGAGGCCCGCGTCGCATGGCTCGACCGGCAGGGCATCGCGGTCCAGAACGTGATCTGCCTCTCGGGTTTCGCGTACAACCTGTTCCTCGACGACCCCGCGCTCCGGCGCGAGGTCCTCCACACCTGCGACACGTGGCTCGCCGAGACGTGTGCGGCCTCGGGCGGCCGGCTGCTGCCCGTCGCGACCCCGGACTTCACGGAGCTCGAGGTCGCGGTCGCCGAGCTCGAGCGCATGCGCAGGCTCGGGAGCCGCATCTTCCTCATCCCCGGCCATCCCGTCGGCGGGGTGTCGCCGGCTCATCCGAGCTGGGATCGCGTCTGGTCGGCGGCCGTGTCGCTCGGCATGGCGCCGATGCTCCACGTCGGCCTGCAGCACGCGCGCTTCGACCCGGGATGGGCGAACGTCGGCGGGGACGCGACGCTGCTCCGCATGATCGGGAGCTCGCACCGACACGTCGCGCCGATGACGCTGATCTACTCGCTCGTCTACGCCGGCGCGTTCGAACGCTTTCCGACGTTGACGCTTCTCCTCGCGGAGGTCGGCACGGGCTGGCTGCCCTTCGTCATGCGCGAGATCGACGACCGCGTCTCGCCGGTCGCGGAGCTCTTCATCGGGAAATCGAGCCTGCCGCTCAGGCCGAGCGAGTACCTCGCGCGCAACGTGCGCGCGACGCCGCTCTCGGGCGGGAACGACCAGCCGCTCGTGGACATCATGCGCGAGCTGCCGGAGGAGATGATCGTCTTCTCCTCCGACTTCCCGCACTTCGAGGGCTTCACCGACCCCATGGGGTACTACGCCGACGCGCTGAACGAAGTCTCCTCGGAGCACCGCGACCGCTTCTTGGGCGGCTCGATGGCCGACGTGTTCGCGCGCATGAAGGACCCCGTTGTCTAGAACCCGGACGCAGCAAGCCGCGGCCGCCGCGAAGGCCGAGCGCCGCGGTCCGGGGCGACCTCCGCGGCTCTCGCGAGAGGGAATCGTGCGAGCGGCGCTCGCTCTCCTGGAGCGCGATCCGCGCGCGCCGCTCACCGTCGCGCGGATTGCCGCGGAGGTCGACGCTGCGCCGGCCGCCCTCTACCGGCACTTCGTCCACGTCGACGAGCTGCTCGACGCGGTACTCGCAGCAGTCCTGGGCGCGGTCGCGCTCGACGTCCGGCCGCAGGCGTCGTGGCCCACCCAGGTGCGAGAGTGGATGACCGCCGTGCGCGACCACCTCCTGCGCCATCCTGCGGTGCTTCCGCTCATCGGCCGGCACGGTCGCACGTCGCCTGCGTGGCTCGACGCCGTGTCGACCTTGATCGCCATCCTGGAGCGGGCCGGTCTCACGGGCGCGGGGCTCGCGCGCGCGCACCTCTGGATCGCCGAGACGACCGTCGGCATCGCGATGCTCGAGGCGAGCCTGCCGCTGCCCGAGCAGATCGCGAACGCCCGCGCGTCGATCGCGCAGATGTCGCCCCACGGTCGCGAGCGCATCGCGGCTCTCGTGCCGCACCTCGCGCGGCTCGACGGTGACGCGCTCTTCGCCTTCGTCGCCGATCGCACCATCGACGCGCTCGCCGCGATGGTCGAAGCGCGCTGAACGCGGCGAACGAACGTGACGAAGCCGCGCGTGGCGTCACGCCGCGGAAGCTCGCCGATGCTCCGCGAGCGATCGACGCGACCGTCCCGCGGGGAGGGGGTGGACGGAAGCTCTCTGCGGATATATGCATGGAGGTGCATGAATGCTCGCATGTCCGCCGCGTCGACGTCCGGCCGACGGCGCGCCGCCCGGGAGATCGACGCGCTCGTCGGGTCGAAGCTCTTTCGAGCGCTCTCCGAGCCCGCGCGCCTCGCGATCCTGAAGGTCCTCACGGTTCACGGTCGAGCGGACATCGCGGCGATCGCCAGCGAGCTGCCGCAGGATCGCTCGGTCGTGTCGCGCCACCTCGCGTTCCTGCAAGAGGTGGGCGCCGTGCGCCGCGAGAAGGTGGGCCGGAACGTGTTCTTCGAGATCGACGGGCCCGCGATCGTTCGGCAGCTCGAGGAGGCGCTCGGCCGGTTTCGGGCGGTCGTACCGCTCTGCTGTCCGGGTGACGGAACGGCGAGCGCAGCGTCGTCGCATCCATCCGCGCCGCGTGACGGCGCCGATTGGAAGAAGGAGGTACACCGATGAACGCGACTCCGAAGCAGGATCCGGAATCGATCCGCGACATGGTGCGAGAGGGCTACGCGGGGATCGCCCGTGGCAGCGGCGGTTGCTGCGGCGCCGCGACCGCGAACCGCGACGCCATCGCGCGGAAGATCGGCTACTCCGAGGAGGACCTCGAGGCGGTCCCCGCCGGCGCGAACCTCGGGCTCGGATGCGGCAATCCGATCGACCTCGCCCGCGTCCGGCGCGGTGAGACGGTGCTCGATCTGGGCTCGGGCGCGGGCTTCGACGCGTTTCTCGCGGCGCGGATCGTCGGTCCCGAGGGGAGCGTCGTCGGAGTCGACATGACGCCCGAGATGGTCTCGCGGGCACAGCAGAACGCTCGCGCCGCGTCCGCCACGAACGTCGAGTTCCGGCTCGGCCACATCGAGGCGCTCCCGATCGACGACGAGAGCGTCGACGTGGTCATCTCGAACTGCGTCATCAACCTCTCGCCCGAGAAGGACCGGGTCTTTCGCGAGGCGTGGCGCGTGCTCCGCCCCGGCGGGCGGCTCGCGATCTCCGATCTCGTCCTCAAGGCCCCATTCCCGGTACCGCTCCGAAGCGTCGAGGCCTACGTCGGTTGCATCGCGGGCGCGATGCTGCGCGAGGACTACCTCGCCGCGATCCGCCGCGCGGGATTCGCGACGGTCGACGTCGTGGCCGAGGCGTCCTTCTCCGGCATCGTCGATCTGCAGAGCCCGGAGATTCACGCGGCGCTGGCCGCGGACGGGCTCACGACCGCCGACGCCGAGAAGCTCGTCGAGAACGTCGTGAGCCTGAAGGTGGTTGCGCGAAAGTAGGAAGCGACGCGCGGTGCCCGCCCGGGCGGGCACCGCGACGGGCCGCCCGAGCGCCGACCGGGCCGTCCTACGCGACCACGCCCGCGGCCCGCAGCGCGGAGATCCGCTCTCCCATGCCCAGCTCGCAGAGGATCTCGTCGGTATGCTCGCCCAGCGCCGGCGAGGCCGCGCCGAGCGCGGCCGGCGTCCCGCGGAAGCGCGTCGGGTGGCGCGGGAGGCGCGTCCGGCCCGCGACCGGGTGGTCGCGCAGCTCGAAGAGGCCGATCGCGACCGCGTGCGGGTCGCGCGTGATCTCGTCGGGAGTCAGGATCATCGCGAAGGGCACGCGCTCCGCCTCCAGGCGCGCGGTCGCCTCGGCCATCGTGAGATTCGCGGCGTGGGCGTAGCAGAGGTCGATGATCGGCTCGAGGACGTCGCGGTGCTTGATGCGCTCGCCGATCGTCGCGACGCGCGGGTCGTCCCAGCCGGCGACGTCGAGCGCGCGGCACATGCCGGCGAAGTCGGCGTCGGAGGTGGGCGTGACGATCCCCCAGCCGTCGGCGAAGCGGAACGGGCGGAAGCCGGCGACGAAGCTCGAGTGCTGCGAGCCGTCGGACTCGAGCAGCACCTCGTTGCCGGCCGCGTCGGCCCAGAGGAACGACACGACGGCGTCGGCCATCGCGAGTTCGAGGTGCTGCCCGCCTCGGCCGCGCTCGCGCGCGAAGAGCGCGGCGGTGATCGCCTGGCTCGCGAAGAGCGCGGTCACCTTGTCGGCGGCGGTCTGACGCAGGAAGACCGGCACGCCGTCGGCGGGATCGGCCTGGCTCGCGGCGAAGCCGCCGTAGGCCTGCATGACGGTGTCGTACGCGCTCCGGTCGCGGTACGGGCCCTCCGCCCCGAACCCGGAGAGCGAGCAGTAGACGACGTCCGGGTTGAGCGCGCGGACCTCTTCGTAGCCGAGGCCGAGCCGCTCCATCACGCCCGGGCGGAAGTTCTGGAGGACGACGTCCGCGGTTGCGGCCAGGCGGCGGACGACTTCGGCGCCGTCCCGCGTCGCCATGTCGACCGCGATCGAGCGCTTGCCGCGGTTGCACGACAGGTAGAGAGCGCTCATGCCGTTCACCGCGACCCCGATCCAGCGCGCGATGTCGCCGATCCCCGGCCGCTCGACCTTGACGACCTCCGCGCCCTGATCGGCGAGGAGCGCCGCCGCGTACGGACCGGTGAGCGCGATCGAGAGATCGAGCACCTGGATGCCGGCGAGCGGGCCGGGATGCGCGCTCACTCGACGAACTCCTCGTGCATGCGCGGCCTCCCCTCCGGCCCGCTGTAGGCGAGCCCGAACCCCGGGCGCACCGCGAACTCCGGGACGCGGACGCTCTCGCGAGCCGCGAGCCAGGCGTCGACGAGCGCGTCCTCGGCGGCGTAGTCGAACGGGTCCGTCAACACCTTCTCCTCGATCCCGCCGCGCGCGGGCGGGTTCGCCGCCAGCCAGCGCGCGGTCGCGCGGACGGCCTCGCGCGCGGGAACGACGTCGCGGTGGCCGAGCTGGTGATGCAGCCGGCCGAGGTCGAGCACGCGGTGCGTCGGCAGCGGCTGCGCGACCAGCGGCCGCGCCGGGACCGCGAGATCGTGCGGTAGCGAGACGACCTCGAGCTCCGCGCCCAGAGCGCCGGCGCACAGCTCGACGACCTGCCGGACGGTGAGCACCTCCTCGTCGCCGACGTTGAAGATCCTGCCCGCCGACAGCTCGGGATGCTCGATCGCACGGACCACGGCCGCGGCGGCGTTCTCGGTGTAACAATGGTGGTGAAGCGTGAGACCGTCGTCCGCGACGACGATGCGCCGTCGGCCGTCGAGGATGCGCCGCACGACGCACCACTCGCGCGGCGCCGGCTGATAGGGGCCGTACAGGTACGGGTAGCGGAAGTGCGCCGCGCCCGGATGCAGGGCGAAGACGGCCTGCTCGGTGCGCACGATGCGGTATCCCTTGTCGTCGATCGCCGGATCGCGGACGAGGTCCGCGTCCTCGGCGGTCGGCACGGGAAGCCCGGGCGGATCGTGCTGCCAGGCGGCCGTCCAGCCCCGGTAGGCGGGGACGCCGCCAACCGAGACGAGGTGCGCGCAGCGCCCGGCCGTCACCGCGGCGACCCGGCGGAGCCGGCCGTACATCGCCGCGATCGCGTCCCACGTCGTCCCGTGGAGCGCATCGATCAGCGAGCGCTCGTCGAATGGATCGGCGTGGAGGTGCGCGACCGCGGCAGGCGTCTCGGCGCGCTCGTGCGTCCCGCGGTGCAGGATCGTCACGGCATGGCCGCCGTCGACGAGGCGGCGCACGATCGGAACGCCGGTCGGCCCGGTCCCGCCGATGACGAGCACCTTCATTGCGCGATCCCCGATGGCGCCGCGACGAGCCGCCGCGGCAGACGGCTGTTTTCCCACGTTGCGCGCGGCATGTCGAAGATCCGCTTCGCACGCCGCGCCTTGAGCGCGCGTGCGGCCTCTGACAACCTCGCGCCGTGTCCGACGGCGTGCCGTACGAGGACGGCTACTTCGTCGTCCCCGACGATCCGAGCGAGCCGCCGCGGCTCCTCGGCACGCGCTGCCGCGCGTGCGGCGAGCCGTTCTACCCGCGGCGCGCGACGTGCGCGCGCTGCCTGTCGGACGACGTCGAGGATGTCCTCCTCGGCCCGCGCGGCACGCTGTACACGTGGACGTTCCTCCACGTGCCCGGCTTCGGCGAGCACCGCACCGCCCAGCAGGGGCACGCCGCCGGCCAGATCGATCTCGACGAGGGCCCGCGCGTGCAGTCGGTGCTCCTCGGCGGGCCGACCGACTTCCGCATCGGGATGAGGATGGAGATGGTCCTCGAGCCGGTCGGCGAGGACAAGGAAGGGCGCGCGATCCTCATGTACCGGTTCCGTCCGGCGGCGTGATGCGCGAGGTCGCGGTCGTCGGCGTCGGGATGCACGCCTTCGGCGCCTGGAAGGGCGTCCCGGTCGCGCGCCTCGTGCGCGAGGCCGGCCGCAAGGCTCTCGCCGACGCGGGCCTCTCCTTCCGCGACGTCGGGGAAGCCTACGTCGGCCACATGCAGCACCCGCCGATGAAGGCCGTCCTGTGGATGAAGGAGTTCGGTCTGACCGGCATCCCGATCACGCACGTCGAGGACGCGTCGGCGACCGGATCGGTCGCGTTCCGCGAGGCGGTGCGGGCGGTCGCCGGCGGCTTCTGCGACGTCGCGATGGCGATTGGCGTCGAGAAGTTCACCGAACTCACGGGCGCGCAGGTGCAGCGCGGCCAGCGCGACATCGAGGGGACGATCCTTCCGGTCGCCTTCTTCGCGATGTGGGCGCAGCGCCGCATGCACGACCGCGGCACCCGGCCCGAGCACCTCGCGCGCGTCGCGGCGAAGAGCTGGAACCACGGCGCTCTCAACCCGATGAGCCATCGCCGCCCGGATCACACCGTCACGCCGGAGGAGGTCCTCGCCTCGAAGGCGATCGCCGACCCGCTGACGGCGATGATGTGCTGCCCGGTGAGCGACGGCGCCGCGTGCGCGATCGTCGCCGCGCGCGAGGTCGCGGAGCGCCTCCAGCCGGACCGGCCGCTCGTCACGGTTCGCGCGTCGGTCCTTCGAAGCGAGACCTACACGAAGGGCCACACGTTCCTCGGGGCGGTCGTCGGCCCTGCGCAGATGACCGCCGACACAGCGCGCGCCGCGTACGAGCAGGCCGGCATCGGCCCCGAGGACCTGAGCCTGGTCCAGGTCCACGACGCCTTCGCGATCGAGGAGCTCGAGTACTACGAGCTCCTCGGCATCTGCCGGCCGGGCGAGGCGGAGGGCCTCGTCGAGTCGGGAGCGACCGCGCTCGGCGGCCGCATCCCGTTCTCGACCGACGGCGGCCTCCTCGCGCGCGGCCATCCGGGCGGACCGACCGGGCTCGCGCAGATCTGGGAGACCGTGCACCAGCTGCGCGGCACGGCGGGCGCCCGCCAGGTCCCGAACGCGCGCTTCGGGCTCTGCCACCTCGTCGGAGGCGGCAGCGTCTGCTGCATCCACGTCCTGGCCCGCGAGGACGCGCACCCCGCCTGAACGCAGGATCGGGCTGGGCGCGGCGCGTCCGAGCGACGTGGACTTTCCTGCGCCGTCGAACTAGTCCGGCCGTCGTGGGAACCAAGAGTGCGAAGAAGATCTCCGCCGAGGACGCCGCCGCGCTCGTCCGCTCGGGCGACTGGGTCGAGTGGGGCTTCGGCATGGGTCAACCCGACGCGTTCGACCGCGCGCTCGCGGCCCGCGCCCGCGAGCTCCGCGGCGTCAGGATCCGCGGCTGCCTCACGATGCGGCCGCGCGCCGTCGTCGAAGCCGATCCCGAGGGCGACAGCTTCCTCTGGTTCAGCTGGCACTTCACCGGCTACGACCGCCGCCAGCACGACGCCGGACGCTGCAACTACATCCCGATGAACTTCGGCGAGGCGCCCGACCTCTATCGCCGCTTCGTCGACCCGATCGACGTCGCCGTCCTCAAGACCGCGCCAGTGGACGCGCAGGGATTCTTCAACTTCGGCGGTGCCGTCACCTACGAGAAGGCCGCGACCGAGCGCGCGCGCGTCATGATCGTCGAGACCTGCGAGGCGATGCCGTACGTCCACGGCTCGGAGCACTGCATCCACGCGAGCGAGGTCGACTACGTGATCGACGGCGGCGCCGACGCGATCCCCGAGCTCCACAACCCGGCCGCGACCGACGTCGATCACGCGGTCGCGCGCCTCATCGCCGCCGAGATCGAGGACGGCGCCTGCCTCCAGATCGGCGTCGGCGGCATGCCGAACGCGGTTTGCACCCTGCTCGCCGAAGCCGGCGTCCGCGACCTGGGGATCCATACCGAGATGCTCGTCGACGGCATGATCGACCTCGTGGACGCCGGTCTCGTGACCGGCGCGCGCAAGAGGATCGACCGCGGCCAGATCGTCTACACGTTCGCCGCCGGCTCGAAGCGGCAGTACGACTTCATCCACCAGAACCCGCTGATGGCGTGCCGGCCCGTCGACTACACGAACCTGCCGCACCACATCATGCAGAACGACCGCGTGGTCTCGATCAACAACACGACCGAGATCGACCTCCAGGGCCAGGCCGCGTCCGAGTCGGCGGGCCATCGGCACCTGACCGGCACCGGCGGCCAGCTCCAGTTCGTGCGCGGAGCGTACGCGTCGCGCGGCGGGAAGTCGTTCATGTGCCTCTCGTCGACGCACGAGAAGGACGGCCGCCGGAAGAGCCGCATCGTGTCGTCCTTGACGCCGGGAAACATCGTGACGACCCCCCGCACCGACGTCATGTACGTCGTGACCGAGTACGGCATCGTGAACCTGAAGGGGAAATCGGTCGCGGAGCGGGCGCGCGCGCTCATCTCGATCGCGCACCCCGAGTTCCGCGAGGAGCTCGAGCGCGAGGCGCGCGAGTGCGACCTGATCCCGAAGGGCTTCGTGTGAGCTAGCGGCGCGGGAGCCGGCGCGGCGCAATCAGGCGGAGGCCGCCGGGACGCGGAGCGCAAGCCGGATGGTCGCGCCGCGACCGGCCGCGCTCCGGATCTCGAGGTCGCCTCCGAGCGCAGCGGCTCGCTCGCGCATGCCGTGCAGGCCGCTGCCCGCGGCCACCGCGTCCGGGTCGAAGCCGGCGCCGTCGTCCGCGACCTCGAGCGTCGTTTCGCCTTCCGACTGCACGAGCCGGATCGCGAGATGCGCCGGCGACGCGTGGCGGATCGCGTTCGCGCTCGCCTCCTGCGCGATGCGGTACACGTCGCGCATCGCCCAGTCGGGGACCGACGCCGCGCCCGACAGGTCGAGCGAGAGCTGGACGTTGTGCGCGAACGCGAGCAGGCGCGCGTGCCCGGCGATCGCCTGCTCGAGCGTGAGCTCGCCGAGGCCCGACGGGCGGAGGTCATCGACGACGCGCCGGATCGCCGCGATGACCTCCGCGATGCCCTCCACCGAGTCGCCGACGAGGCGCCGGCGCGCGCCGTCGTCGGCGGCCGCCTCGAGGCGGAGCCGGACGGCGCTCAGGTCCTGCAGGATACCGTCGTGCAGCTCGCGGGCGAGGCGCCGGCGCTCGGCGTCGCGCGCGGCGCCCGCCGCGCGCTGCCGCGCCGCCCGCGCCGCCTCGACGCGCCGGTTGATCGACTGGAGCGAAGCCGCCATCGCGTTCACCGACGCCGCGAGCGCGGTGAACTCCTCGCTCGCGTCGAGCTCGATCCGGTGCGCGAGGTCGCCGGTCGCGATGACGCCGGTCGCGGCCGCGATGCTGTCGATCGGACCGATGAGCCAGCGCCGCACGGCGAGCATCGAGAGCACCGCCTGCAGGACCGCGATCGCGAGCAGCGTGGCGAGCACCGTCGTGTCGAGGCTCCCGACCCAGCGCTGCCGTTGCTCGAGGCGGGCTCCGATCCCGGCGTAGATGTCGGCGAGCCGAGCGAGGCTCCCGCGCAGGCCGGCGCCGTCACCCGCGCTCGCCGCCGAGGCGGACTGCCGGGCGAGATCGCCCTCCTCCACCGTCTGGACGAGCCCGTCGAGCGCCGCGAGATCGGCGCCGGTCGGCGGAGCGGGGCTCGCGGTCAGGCGCTCGACGAGCGCCTGCTGCCGCTGGTTCAGCGTTCGCTCCGCGAGGAGCTGCGCCCAGCTGTTGTTCTGCCAGAACACGGCGACCGCGATCAGGAAGGACGTCTCGACCGCGGCGAGGAAGAGGAGCGACAGGCGGAGGCGGACCGACGTCGCCGGGCGGAGGCCGCGGTCGCGCCGCTGCACGGCGAGCGCCGCGGCCGTCAACAACGGAAACAACGCGAACGGGCCGACCAGCACGACGGGGGACACCGTGCGCTCGAGCGCCGGGTAGACGAGAAAGATCATCACCGGCAGGACGACGACCAGCACCACTCCCGCCAGCGCGCGCCGCAGGCTCGCCCGCATGTCGTCGCTCGTCGGAAGCGAAAGCTCGATCGCGAGGCGCGCCGCGTAGACGAAGATCGCGTTCGCGAGCAGCAGGTAGAGCACGTAGACGAGCGGCAGGAAGAGCGAGGGGTGGTCGCTCGTCGTCTCGAGCAGGACGGCGAGCCCGATCGCCGCCCCGTACACGGCCGCCAGCGCGACCGGCCGCCAGCGCGAGCGCGCGCCGAGCGGGTGCGGGAAGCTGGCCGCGAGGTGCAGCATGGACGCGAACACGAGGCACTGCGCGGTGAAGTAGACCGGCGTGAGCCCGTACGGGCCGTAGACGCCGCCCGCCGTGCCGAGCGTGAGCGCGGCGAACTGGCAGACGAGAAAGAAGGCCAGCACCGACGGCCGGACGTCGCGCGCGCGGACCGCCTGTCCCAGCGCGATCAGGCCGGCGATCGCGAAAAAGAGGCCGATCGACGCGTAGGTGCCGTAGAACGCGAGGAAGTCCGCGACCGAGAACCGCTGCACGGGCACGGCGGCGTCGAAGACGTCGCTTCCCTTGCGGAGGCGATAGGTGACCGGTGTACGCTCCGCGAGGCCCGCGATGTCGCGCTCGATCTCCTCCGCCCGATCGACCGGACGACCGCCGGCCGCGACGACCTGCGCGAAGAGCGCGCGCGGCGCGAGCTCGAGCGGCCAGTCGGCGCGCGCCACCGACAGCACCGTGCGATTGCGCGCGACCAGGAAGCCCGGGAACGGCTCGCCGATCCGGCGCGCGCCGCCGGCGACGCAGACCGCCGTCGCGATCGCGACCGCGGCCGCCAGCAGAGCCGGTGCGACGAGCAAGCGCGCGGCGCTCGTGCGCGGGCGCGGGCGGCCGTGAGGCGCGCGCTCCTCGCCGGAATTCTGGCGGCGGTCCTCGTGCTCGCGGCGGAGCGAGTTCACGGCGCGTTCGCCTGGCTCGCCTGTGCGCCGCTCGGCGCGGCGAGCGCCGCGAGCGCAGCGCGCTGCGGTCGCGGCCGGCGCTGGCTCGAAGGCCTCGTCGCGGGCTCCGCGTTCGCGCTCGCGGTCGCGCTCGTCGGCGAATCGCCGTGGCTCACCGCGGTCGGGCGGTCGTATTTTGGATTGTCGAACGCGAGGGCGACGGTCGCCGCGTCGGCGCTCGCCGCCGGATGCGCCGCCTGGGCCGGCCCCGTTCTCGGGGTCGCGCTCTGGCGAGCGGCGGCCCTCCCGGGTGCGCTCGCGGTCGTCGGTGCGGCCGCCATCTGGAGCGCCTGGGAGGGCCTGCTGGTCATCGCGCCGCCATCTTATCCGTGGGTGTCCCTCGCGGCCACGCAAACCGACACGCCGGCGGCCGCACAGGCCGCGAGCCTCGGCGGGGCCGCGCTCGTGTCGTACCTGGTCGCGCTTTCGGGCTTCGCGGTCGGCCGCGCGCTCGTTGCCCGCGGGCCTGCACGCGCGGCCGGTCTCGCGGCTGCGGCGGCAGTCGCGCTCGTCACGGTCGTCGCCGGAGCATGGCGCCTCGGCTCTGCGGGCGACCGAGGCGGGCCGCCCGCGTCCGTCGGAGCCCCGGTCGGCGGCGAGTGCCGGATCGCGGCGGTCGATGCGTCGATCGAGCCGGCGGCCGCCGACCTCGATTCCACGGCCGCGCGCTACGCCGACGCCAGCGAGCGCGCCAGGGCGCGCGCGCCGTCGCTGATCGTCTGGCCGGAGTCGGCGCTCGTCCGCGACCCGCGTCTCGACGGCGAGCTGCGCGGACGTCTCCAGGCCTGGTCACGCGCCTGGGGCGCGGCGCTCCTCGTCGGAGCGCCGCGCTTCGGCTGGTCGGCCGACTGGGTGCAGCAGCGCTTCAACGCGATGGTCCTGGTTTCCGGCGACGCGCCGCTCGCGGCGTACGACAAGCGCCGCCCCGTCCCGTTCGCGGAGTCTTGGCCGATCCCGTGGCTCGCGCGGCCGAGCTGGCTCGCGGTCGACGACGTCACCGCGGGCGAGCGGGCGGGGCTCGTGGAGGCGCGGAGCTGTCGGGTCGGCGTGCTGGTCTGCTTCGAGGCCGAGCGGCCCGAGCTCGCGCGAGAGCTCGCCGCCGGCGGCGCCGCGGCGCTCGTGGTCGCGACGAACGACGCACAGCTCCCGCCGGTCGCGGTCGCGCGCGAGGTCGCTCAGGCGCGGCTGCGCGCGCTCGAGACCGGGTTGCCGGTCCTGCGAGCGGCGAACCGCGGTGAAAGCGTCGCGATCGATCGCTTCGGCCGGATCGCGGCACGCGCCCACGACGGCATCACGGAGCTCACTCCCACCTCCGCAGAGCCGGCGCCGGCGGTCGCATGGCAAGGGATGGCGTGGGCCGCCATCGCAATCGCGGCCGCCGTCAGCTTTGCCGGTGCTGGGAGGCGTTAGGCGGCAGCGTCTCGCAGGCGTTGCCGAACGTGTCGAGCGGATCACCGGTCGCGGTCCACCGTCCGGGCACCGGCGAAGCCCCGCGCAGGCGCAGGACGACCGGCGCGGCGTCGGCGATCGCCGCGCGCAGCGGCGAGTGCGGGCTTCGCGCCCACGCTCGGCTGCCCCGCATGCGAAGGACGAGGTCGCTCGCGTCGTTCATGCGGCAAACGCAGGCGCCGAGCGTCCCCGCGAGGTGGAGGGGGCGGATCTTCTCCGGGAAGTAGAGCCCGTAGAAGTCGGTCCCGTTGATCACCATGTCCCCGATGTAGCCGTCCAGCCGGCGCACCCGCGACATCGGATCGCGGCCGCGCGTGATGGCACCGACGGTCTCGGCTCCGGCGACGAGGACGGGTGATTTCAAAACGAAATTGCCCTCGCAGCCGGGCATGCTCATGCCGGGATCGCCCAGGAAACGGATCGGGATCCACAGGTCGCCGCGCACCGAAAGCGCGGCCTTGACGGATTGCACGGGGTCTTCCCCGAGCAGCAGCGACGTGACGTCGTTCGCCGGCGGTAGAGCGATCAGGTCCTTGGATTCGATCCACGCGATCAGGTGGTCGCCCGCGCGTACCCGGACCTCGACCGGCCCGGCGACGTCGCGCCCGATCTCGGCGTCGGCGTCGGGAAAGGCGAAGCCCAGCACATCGTCGCTGACCGCCGTGGCGGTGCGGGACGGAAGCATGACGGCCGCGCCGAAGAGCGAGCGGACGGTGACGTCGATCGTGTTGCCGTCCGGATCGAGGCTGAAGCCGCCTGTCCTCGCCACTTCGGCGGCGTTCAACACGATTCTCAGCTCGTGTCCGGGGTGGATGAACGGGCTCTGGGTCGCGCCGATCGTGGACGGATTGAGCGGCACCGGCGGCGCCGGGCACTCGTGCCACTTGAACGCGTGCGCCGGCGCGCACCACGCGACCAGCGCGAGGGTGACCGCCGAGATTGCGCCGGGCCGGCGCCCGCGGCGACGGGAAGTCGCCGACCGACCTGCCGGGGCGGCGGTGACGAGACCTCGTCCTGGCGGTGCGGAGATTTTGAGCATGTCTCGAGTCTCGGCCATTCCGGCGAATGCACACTCTACACCGCGGGCCGCTACGGCGCGACCCCATTCCTGGCTGCGACGCCCCCGCCGTCAGGAGGCTTCTTCGCGCAGCAGGCCGGCTCGAATCGCGAACCGCACCAGGCCCGGCACGTCGTGGATGCCCAGGCGCTCCATGAGCTGGGCGCGATGCGTTTCGATCGTCTTCACGCTCACGTTGAGGGTGCGGGCCATCGCGCGCGAGGAAGAGCCTTCGGCGAGAAGCTGCAGGATCTCGCGCTGGCGCGGCGTGAGACGCGCGAGCTGTCCCCGCTCGGCCGTCGTCGAGCGCTCCGCAGGCGGGGCACCCGGTGGCGCCGGCTGCAGCGCGCGCCGGCGGTACTCCTCGATCACGTGCTGCGACACGCGCGGGGAGAGGAACGTGCCGCCCTTCAGGGCCGACCCGATCGCCATCTCGAGCTCGGAAACGGTCGAATCCTTGAGGAGATAGCCGGCGGCGCCGGCGTCGATCGCGGCGAGGACAGTCGCCGCGTCGGCGTGCACGGAAACGACGATCACCCGCGTGCGAGGCGACGCCGCGCCGACCCGCGACGTCGCTTCGAGGCCGTTGAAACCGGGCATGGTGACGTCCATCAGGACGACGTCGGGGGTCAGCTCGGCGATGATCCGCAGCGCCTCGCGACCATCCGACGCCTCACCCACGACCTGGACGTCCGGCAGCTTTTCGACGATCGCACGGAGGCCGGCGCGCACCAGCGCGTGGTCGTCGGCCAACACGATCCGGATGGGCATGTCGCCGACAAAGCTACTATGCCGGCTCGAGCGGCGCGATTGGCTCGACCTGCGGCGCTTCAGGCGCACCGGTCCGCACCGCTCGACGGCGGAGGCCGGGCCGATTTCGTTGGAACCGGCCCGGCCTCCGCGCAACTCAGGAGTCGGGCGCCGTCAGAGCCCGTTCAAGACGTTCAAGAGTGCGGCAGCGAGCTGTTGCAGCAGTTGCTGCAAGGTCGTCCCGGGGCTCACGCTCCCCAAGAGGTTACAGAGCAGGTTTCCGAGGAGGTTGCCCGCCCCCGGAACGGCGGTGACCGCAACGGTCACTGGCCCGTTCGAGCAGTTGTCGAGCTCTACGCGCAATCCGAGGAGGTTGAGGTCGAGCGGCCCCAGCACGAGATTCAGCACGCTGCACCCGTTCACGGCCTGGACCGATTGGACCGTCGCGGAGTTCAGCTGGTTCAACGCGCCGTTCAAGATGTCGCGCAGACCCGCCGTCAAGCGCGCGAGATCAGCCGCGGACAGATTTGCGAGCACCTGGCTGAGCGGCACCCCACGATCGAGAAGGCCGCCAACGCTGCACAGTAGGTTGCCGAGGAGATTTCCCGGGCCGCGCACCCCGGTCACGTCGAGACAGATGGGACTGGTCGCGACGTCGAGACCGAGAACATTCAGATCGATCGGTCCGAGGTGAAGGTTCAGGATCGGGCAGCCGCCGGTTCCGGCCTGCCTGGGGCTCGCGCCGAGCTGCAACGGCACCGCTTGGCCCTGCACCGTCGTCGCCACCAAGCCGCCATCGACCACGTCGATGCTTTGGATGATGTTGTTGAGCCCGAGCGGCTGGGCACGGGCGCTTCGCGCCGCGAGCAGCGGCACCGCCATCGCGACGAGCGCCGCGATCCATACTCGCCTCAGCCGATGACTCGTGCGTGAGCCTCGAACGACTTCCATGGAACTGCTTCCTTTCGGCGCGCTATGCGCGCGCGGTTTGGCCCCGCGCCCGCGAATCGCAATCGGCGGACCGGCACAGCGCGAGCGCATGGCTCGATGGCAGCGTTGAGGCGCGACTCGACGTCATCGGTCGCGGCTCGAGCGTCGGCCCGTTCTTTCACGTCCGTTCTACATGGTCTTGTCACGGCGCAACTTCGCCGCGATGTGCGCAAGTCTTCCAAACGGCCGATGGCGAAGCTCGGGCCATGCGTCGTCGGCCCAGACCGTGACGCCGGCGTCCGTCTCCTGCGGGTCCCGGCGACTACGCCTGACGACTTGACGGGAAGCTCGTGCGCAGCTTTCGCTGGCACGGCGGGCAAACCGCCTGTCCCGGATCGGACCGATGGGTCCGTGGACTCACGAGGATGCGCCACCCGAGTCCTTCGACGAGCCCGGGCCGTTCTGCGCTGACCGTCACCCCGCACCCAGCGCAGCGATAGATCCAGCGCTGTTCCACGCCCCAATGACCCGCGACAGCCGGCGCACTCGAAGGACGTAGATTCCCTTGTTCCTGACCGCCGCGTTTTCGGGGATCTTGCGGTTGGGGCTACTGGAAAATCGCGACATCCGCGCGTAGCCGTGCGGGTGTCGACGGGATTGCGTGCGCCCCGCATGTCGGATCGACAAATTGACGCTTATCCGGACTTTGCGAGCTCTCACCGTTCGAAGCCGGCGTCTCGCGTGTTCGTGCTTGGCGCCTCCACGGGAGGCATCGAGTGTCTCTGTGAGGTGCTACGCGGGTTGGACACGCCGAATGCGATCGTGGCCGTCGTCCACCGCGGGCGCGGAGACGGCCGTCGCGTCCATACCCTTCTCAGCTACTTCGCCACCCAGAAGATCGTCCATGCGTTCAACGAACAAGCCGTTCTGCCCGGTCGCATCTACCTGGCGTCGCCGTCTGAGGTGATGCGCCTGCATGCGACTCACATCGAAACCGCTCCCGTGACCGATGAGCGCGCCAACCGGCTCGACCCCCTCTTTGCGTCCGCGGCCGCAGGGTTCGGCCCGCGAGTGGTGGCTGTGTTGCTGAGCGGTGTCGGGGAAGACGGGATGAGGGGGCTGAGCGCGGTTCGGGCGGCTAGGGGTGTGGTGATCGTTCAGAGCCCGGCCGACGCCGCGGAGCCCGATGCGCCGTCCCGTGCGATCCGCCTCGGTTACGCCGACCGCACGGTGAAGCTCGCGGAAATCGGACCGCTTTTGCAGTCGCTCGCGTCCGGCTCGTCGGTCGCGCGGTAGCGCCCCGATTCCCCGCGCTGCTGAGGACCACCCGCGGCGCGGCAACCCGCACGCCTCGGGGTCTGCCGGGGGTTTGCTGAAGCGATTTCCGGGTTTCCCCGATTCCGCGCAGCGCCCGCCGAGAGCTAAGCGGCGAGCGCGGGTCGTGCGTCGGGACGCCGCCGCGAGTCTCTCCGGCCTCGCGACACGTGCCGACCCCAACGAGCCCATAAGGAGGACGCCCATGACGCGAACCACGAGAATCACCGTCGCGCTTGGGATCGCCGTTGCCGCTCTTTCCTACCTCACCTCGCAGGCGGTGGCCGATCCCAAGACCTGCGATCCAGCCGCCGTCGCGGCGGCGCAGGCCGCGATCGCCGACGCATGCCCGTGCGCGGGCACGACGGCGCCCGACGGGACGGTGACCCCCTGGAAGAACCACGGCGAGTACGTCCGCTGCGTCGCCCACGAGACGGCGAAGCAGGTCGCGACGTCGCACGGAACGGTGTCGCGCTACTGCCTGCGGACCTCGGTCCGCTGCGGCGCGCGCTCGACGTGCGGCAAGCCGGGATTCGTCGCGTGTCGGATCCACGACGCGTGCTTGAACGATGCGACGCCGGGCGACGGCGTCGCCAGCGGAACGTGCGAGAGCGACGCGACGATCGCGTGCGACACCAGCTCCGACTGCCCGGTGCTGCGCTGCGCGACGCGCTCGTCCGCGGACCTCTGCAGCGCTTCGGGCGGAGAGGCGAGCGAAGGCAGCTGTTGCGACTGACGTGAGCCTCGGCGGCGGCGCGTCCCGAGCGGACGCGCCGCCGCCGGACCACCGACGGCCATCTCGGCCGGGAGATGAGACCATGAAGCGATTCCAATTTCGAGTCGGCATCGCGCTCGGCGCTGCCATCCTGATCTCGGGGATCGCAGCGATGGGCTCGCCGCGGTCCGCTCACGCGAGCCCGGCATTCGACGCCGCGAAATCGTGCCGCAAGCAGCTCACGGTGCAGGGCCGCAACTACTACAAGAAGCGGCTCACCCACATCCTGAACTGCGTCGACAAGCTCCTGAAGTGCGAGATCCTCTTCGAAGTCGACAGCATCAACGTGAACAACTGCCGGGCCGCGGCGCGGGATTCCTGCAACGCCCGGCTCGGCTCGCAAGCCGACTCCGCGCTGAGCAAGGCCATCGCCCTCTTCGACACCAAGACGGCGACGGCGTGCCTCGCGCTCGACATCGGCCCGATGCTCTCGACCTCGGCCGGCGGCCTCTGGTTCGGCAACGACGGCAGCTGCGGGACGTCGGCCGACGTGCCGACGCTCGTCCAGTGCGTGCGGGACGAGGTCGAGGACCTCGTCGACGGCGTGGTCGCGCAGGTGAAGCCGCGCGCCGCGCTTCTGCTCGGTAACGCCGGGCTCGGCGACGAGTTCCCGAACATCCCGCTGCCCCCGGCCACCGACGTCGTGATCTCGGCGACCGCCGCCGGAAGCGGCGTCCTCGTCAACCCGGGCACGATCAACGTGCCGCAGGGCAACGTGCTCCGCATCACCGGCGATTCCACGACCCTGCCTTGCTCCACGGGCATGGGCAACGGCAACAACGGCAAGCTCACGATCACGGTCGGCTCGCAGGAGCAGCAGATCACCGAGCCGTACGGACCGAGCGAGGTCGCCCTCTTCGGCCCGTACACCGCGACCGCGACGATCCCCTACCTGATCGACCTCAAGGATCAGGGGTGCATGGACCAGACGTCCGGCGACGTCTCGGTGCCGTGAGCTGGGAGGGTGAAGCGATGAAATCCACGATGACGATTCGCAATCTCCTCTCCGGGCGCCGCAGCGCGCTGGTCGCGGCGACGGCGCTCGCGCTGGCGATCCCGGCGGGCGCTTCCGCGGCCACTTCGAGCTCCGCGCTGCTCGCGTGCCAGAAGTCGTTCGAGAGCCAGATCCGCAGCTTCACGAACTCGACGATCGCGCGCCTGTCGAACTGCACCGAGAAGGTCGTCGAGTGCAAGCTCGCGCAGGAGATCGACGCGGCGGATCCGACCGCCTGCCTCGCCTCCGCCGCGAACTCGTGCTCGACGCTTCCCACGAAGGTGGCGGATCAGCAGACCACGCGCGCGTCGAAGATCGTCGGCAAGTGCGGCCTCATTCCGCTCGCCGATCTCGAGGAGTTCGTCGCAGGACTCGGCTTCTTCAACGTGGTTTCGGCGTGCGGCGCTGGGACGGTCGCCCAGCTGGTCGACTGCGTCGTCGCCGACAGCCGCTGCGCGCTCGAGCGGTCCGTCTTCCGGCTCGACCCGCGTGCTCAAGATTCCCTGTCCGATCCGGCGATCAACATCGCCGGCTCATTCCCCTGCGTGGCGCCGTAGCCCCCGCCACGTGGGCGCTAGCCGGCGCGGCGGTCCGTTTCGGGCTGCCGCGCCGGCATAGTCGTCCAGTCTAACGAGGGGCTCGCGCCCCTCGCCCCGTTTGGCATAGCCAAACGGGGCCCCACCCCCGCGGTCGCTTCGCTCCGCGCTCGCTTCGCTCGCGATCCTGCCAGCGGCCGCGTCCAGCGGTGGCAGCGATGCTGCCTGCGCTCCCGCGCTCGCTTCGCTCCGCGCTCGCTTCGCTCGCGATCCTGCCAGCGGCCGCGTCCAGCGGTGGCAGCGATGCTGCCTGCGCTCCCGCGCTCGCTTCGCTCCGCGCTCGCTTCGCTCGCGAATCCTGCCGGCGGTCGCGTCCAGCGCGTGGCAGCGATGCTGCCTGCGCTCCCGCGGTCGCTTCGCTCCGCGCTCGCTTCGCTCGCGATCCTGCCAGCGGCCGCGTCCAGCGGTGGCAGCG
>Ga0070741_10000591_pt1 | contig 126409 bp, 100 predicted proteins | sample Coa_R1_4_FD_66440 | JGI IMG/M metagenome (GOLD analysis project Ga0070741, IMG submission 66440) | Surface soil microbial communities from Centralia Pennsylvania, which are recovering from an underground coalmine fire - Coalmine... | ecosystem: Environmental > Terrestrial > Soil >... | reverse complement strand
TACCACCGCTGGCAACAGAAGCGCGCCGCCTAAGCTACGAGATTCTTGGCTTTCCGTCCGTGTGTATCCGTGGCCCATCCTCTTTCCGCAAAGCGGGTTCGCGGAGTAGGCCTTTGGCCTTGCACCTTCCAGGAAATCTCTCGAATTTGTCTGCGTCAAACGGTTGCTCGACCGCAAATCGCCACCAAATATCGGTGCGTCCGGCCGAAACAGGAAGGGGTTAGCCAATACGAACTATGACCAGGAACACGTTTGTCCGCAGGCTTTCATTCATATTCGCCGGCTTTTGTGTAGCCCTCGCTCTTTGCATCTCCGGAATCGCGCAATACCGCGCCACTTTGCAAGGAGTAATACGCGATCCGCAAGGCGACGTCATCCCGGACGCCAAAGTCACCATAACTAGCACCGAAACCAATACTTCGCGCAGTGTCACCAGCAACGGCTCCGGCGTCTACGCCATCAGCGGTCTCGCGCCCGGCCACTACAACATCGCTGTGGAAAAAACCGGCTTTGCTAAGAAAACCTTGACGGACGTCCCCGTCACTTCCGAGCAGGCCCAGGCGCAGGACGTGGAGCTCACCGTGGCGCAGCCAACCGCGCAAACCGTCACCGTCAATGCTAGCGCCACGCCGCTTATCAACACCGAGACTGCCACCATTTCAAGCACGCTGACGGGACAGGAAATCCAATCGCTGCCCACTTTTGCGCGCGATCCATTCCAAGCCGTCGCACTCGCTCCGGGAACCTTCGGCAACAATGCTCGCGGGGCAAACGGCAGCAGCTCGCAACCTCTCCCGGGAAACGTCGGACCTGGAGCTCCCAACGGCACGACTAGCATTTTTCAAACCGAAAACCAGGTTCAGGCGACCGCCAACGGTACCCGAACGGAGTCCAATAGCTTCCAAATCGATGGCGTCGAGGTGAACAGCTTGGCTTGGGGCGGCGCGGCGGTCATCACGCCGAACGAGGAATCCGTAAAGGAAGTCACAGTACAGTCCAATCCATACGACGCCGAATACGGCCGTAACAGCGGCGCCCAGGTCCTGGTCGTCTCTCAAAACGGCACCAACACCTTTCACGGCAGCGCCATGATGAAGGCCGACCGCCCCGGTTTAAACGCCTATCAGCGCTGGAACGGTCCCAGTAATCCCGTGCAGAAGGATACCGATCGCTTCAATCAGTTTGCCGGAAGTCTCGGGGGCCCCATCGTTCGGAACCACCTCTTCTTCTTCTTTTCCTACGAAACCCTTCGCAACGACTCGGTCAGCACGGCGCAGAACTGGTACGAAACGCCGCAATTCATTTCAACCGTTAGTTCAGCGGTTCCGAACTACATCTCTGCAAAGATTCTCGGTTATCCCGGAGAAGGCGCGGCGTTTAGCGCCATTATTCCGAAGACCTGCGCGCAAGCCGGCATCTCGAGCCCCGCGCTCTGCCAACCTGTTTTCGGCTCATCCGGATATATGGGGCTCGACGTTGGATCGCCACTGAAGCTGCCGCGTGGCGCCGCTGATCCCGGCTATGTCAATAACGGCAATTTTGGCGCCGGCGCAGGTCTCGATGGCATCCCCGACGTGATGTTCGTCCAGACCGCCAATCCCACCACCAGCAATCCCCAGCAGTACAACGGGCGGCTCGATTTCCAGGCCACCAACCGCGACCTGATCAGCTTCAGCACCTACTATGTGCCGGTCGACACCACCAACTACAACGGCCCGGTTCGCGCCGCCAATCTCTGGCACAACGACCGCACCAACGAAGATGCCGCGCTGCTGTGGAATCATACGATCTCTCCGTCGTGGCTGAACGAAGCCCGCTTCAACGTCACCCGCTGGCTTTGGAATGAGGTCTCCAGCAATCCGCAGGAACCCTTCGGATTGCCGCAAGACAACGTGGACGCTTTCGGATCCGTAACCCTTCAATACCTGGGCGCGCCCGGACCGAGCATCTTCAATCAGACCACCTATAATGTCCGCGACACTGCCAGCACGGTTTTCGGCAATCACTCGCTGAAATTCGGGACTGACATATATAAGGAGCAGGATAACGATAACCTGTCGTACGCTGCGCGGCCCCAATTCACCTTCCGCAATATCTGGGACCTCGCGAATGACTCGCCCTATCTGGAAACTGGAAACTTCAATCCCACCACGGGACAGCCCACCAGCGCCACGAAATACATCCGGTCCTCTATCTATGCATTTTTCGTGCAGGACAATTACAAGATACGGCCGAACCTCACCCTGAACCTCGGCCTGCGTTGGGAATACTTCACTCCGGTTCACGAAAAATACGGCAACATCAGCAACGCCGTTTTGGGCAACGGCCCGGACCCGTTGACCGGGTTGACCTTGAAAGTAGGCGGCGATCTGTATAAGCCCGACTACCAGGATTGGGGACCGCAAATCGGCTTCGCTTGGCAGCCTTACTCGCCCAGCCAGCGCATCGTCATACGCGGCGGCTTCGGCATTGGCTACAACCGCATGGAAGAAGCCATTACGTTGAACGGGCGCACAAACCCGCCCCTGGTCAGCAACATCTCGCTAAACACCGCAAATCTCCTGTACATTAATGGCGTTCCCACCGATGTTCATCAGTTCTCCGGCTGGCCGATCAATTCGAACGCGATCACTCCATTGAACCCCGCCACCGGCCTTCCCGCCAGTGGCGCGCCGGTCACGCTGAATGCTCTTCCGGAAAACCTGGTTACTCCCCGCACCTATCGCTTCTCTCTCGATACCGACTACGATCTGGGCGGGAACTGGGTCGCGAAGCTGGGATATCAGGGAAGTTTGAGCCGCCATCTCACCATCCAGAACAATCTGAACCTGCTCTATGCGCCGCTCAATCCGCGCGTTCAAAAACTGTACTGGTTCTATAACAGCGCCAACGCGAACTATAACGCGCTTCTCGCCGAAATCCAGCATCGCTTCGCAAACACCTTCCAGATCGATATGCAATACCGCTGGAGCAAAGCCATCGACGAAGGCTCGAACAGCTACTACATCGACCAGTATCCTTTCGGACTCAACTATGCCCGCGGTCCGGCCGATTTCGACGTCACTCACCTGTTCAAGGTCTATGGCCTGTGGAGCCCGCGCATCTTCAAAGGCAACGGCTGGAAGGAAAAAATCTTTGGCGGATGGCAGATTAGCGGGATTCTGAACACCTACACCGGGTTCCCGTGGACCCCGCTCTACAACAACACCGGGTGCAATCTGGTGTACCCGAACAGCGGCTACTGCGGCCTTCGGCCCGCCGAATATCTCGGCGGCATGGGAACCAGTTCTAGCAATTCCACGTTCATGACCGTCAACGGGAATTTTCCCAAGAGCGCGCTCTCCTACTTCACCGTGCCTTCCTTCCCGGCTACTGGCATTCCGCCCGCCCCTTCCGTGGGACGCAACCTCTTACGGGGACCGGGCTACTTCGATGTCGACATGACGGCCCAGAAATCCTTCGGTCTTCCGAAGATGAAAATCTTCGGAGAAGGCGCCCGGCTCGACATTCGCGCCGATTTCTTCAACATTTTCAATAAACTAAACTTGCTGAACCTGAACCAGGGCGCCAACCTCAACGTGGCGGATGTCATCAGCTTCGACGGAACCACCAGCAATCCTCTGTTCGGACAATCGCAGGCTGCATTAGCCGGACGGATTATCGAACTCCAGGCCCGCTTCAGTTTTTAATTCACCGCCCCGCAACTGAACCGCGACCGTGAGGGAGCCGCCTGTCGACAGTCGCGCCCTGGCCCTAATTTTGCAAAGAGAATATTCGTTCCATCTCAGCACTATCGTTATCAGGTTCAGCCGTGAGACCGAGCGATCCAGGCTACTCGCGCCGTGAATTCTTGTTCGCGGCCACTGGCGCAGCGCTCGCTGCCAAGAGCGCCCTCGCCGCAACTGCGCCCCCGGCCGGTCCCGTCCTCCTGACCCAAGCCGACCGCCAGTTCCTGGACGACTACGCCAAGCGCTGTTTCCGCTACTTTTGGGAGCAAGTCGACCCGCACACCGGAATAGTGATGGACCGCGCCCGCAACGACGGAGCACGGTCCGGCAATAACGTTGGGAGCGTCGCCGCTACTGGATTTGGATTAACCGCGCTCTGCATCGGCGCGAGCCACGGCTGGGTCCCAAAAGACCAGGCTCGCACGCGCGTTCTGACCACGCTGCGCTACTTCTGGCAGCACGCGTTTCACGATCACGGATGGTACTTCCATTTTCTGGATGCCACCTCCGGCGAGCGGCGCCTAAACTCGGAAATTTCGAGCATCGACACGGCCCTGTTCCTCTGTGGCGTCCTGACGGCCCAAGCCTATTTCAGCTCGGACCGTGAAATCCGGCTACTCGCGAAGCAGATCTTCGAGCGCGTGGATTTCGTCTGGATGCTCAATGGGAGCCCGTTCCTACTGAGCCATGGCGCTCTCCCCGGCTCGGGGTTCCTGGATTCGCGCTGGGCATCTTACAGCGAAGCTTCCGTACTGTATCTGCTGGCGATCGGTTCCGCACACCACCCGATCCCGGCCGAAAGCTGGTACGCCTGGTCGCGCCCGCTGGTCCATTACGACCAATGGAAATTTGTCAGCGGCGGGCCGCTCTTCACGCACCAGTACTCGCACGCCTGGGTCGATTTCCGGCACCAGCGCGATGGCGATCCTTCGAACATCGACTATTTCTTCAATTCGCAGATGGCCACCTACGCGCACCGGGATTTCTGCATCAGCTTGCGCTCCCGTTATGGCGATTACGGACCTGACATGTGGGGCATCACCGTTTCGGATAGCCCGGACGGTTACGTTAATTGGGGCGGTCCCCCCTTCCTGGGACCTATTAACGGGACCCTGGTACCTTGCGCTGCCGCGGGCTCGCTCATGTTCGCGCCCCAGATCTGCCTGCCGGTCTTGCAGCAGATGTATAACATGTACGGCAGCCGGGTCTATGAGCGCTACGGCTTCACCGACGCCTTCAACCCGAACTGGGAGGACAAGAAGTTCTGGGTCAACCCGGACGTGATCGGGATCGACATCGGCATCTCGCTGCTTAGCATCGAGAACCTGCTGACCGGCAACATCTGGCGCTGGTTTATGGCGAACCAGTACATCCAGAGCGCTATGGAGCGCGTGGGCTTCCAGCTCTCGACCCCGGGAATCGGCATCCGAGAACGGAAACAGAAGCCCGCCAGCACTTAGCGCTTGCGCTGGCCCTTGGCCATGTGCCGCACCTTTTTCTTGTTCGACCCGCGTGCTACACCGGACGCGCGCTTGGCCTTCGGAGCCGCTTTCTTCCGCGCGGCGCGCTTCAGCCGCTTGCGTTCTTCTCTATCGGTAACGTGCTTGGTGTTCATTCGTCGACTTTGATTCCTGCGTATTTCTCTATAATTTTCTTTAACCCGTAACCCGGGAAACTTATTGTTAGTTTCGCATCCTCTCCGTCGCCTTCGCGCCGCAGCACCGTTCCGCGCCCGTACTTCGGATGATGGACCACCTGTCCACTGCGTGCAGGCTTTGGCGGCGGTTTAGGGGCAGCAGCCGCCGGCTTCGCAGCTTGCGGGCGCTGCGTGAAGCCCGAAGGCAGCGGCATCCCGCGCTCTTTGAAGAACTGAGCGATGTTGTCGACGGAGTTAACTGTCCGTCCGGTATACAGGTTGCGCTTTACAGATTGCCGTACATCGTGCTGTTCGGCAAACAGATCCACCTCGTCCCCGTACGGCTGCTTTGAAACCGAAAGCTTCTCTCGCAAGCTGGGCGGCACCTCATTCAAAAAGCGCGACGGAATGCAGGCTTCCGGCTGCCCGCCGCCGAAGCGCCGCCGGAAGCGCGCCCAAGTCATATAAAGCCGCTTCTCTGCCCGCGTCATGCCCACATAGCAGAGCCGCCGTTCCTCTTCCATGGCGGCCTCCGAAGTCAGGGACCGGCTGTGCGGAAACAGGCTCTCTTCGAGCCCCGCGATGAACACGTTTGAAAACTCCAAACCCTTGGCGTTGTGAATCGTGAGCAGCGATACGGGCGCCTTCTCGTCCACCGAATCGGCATCCGCCACAAGCGCAGCGTGATCCAGGAACTCCGCCGCGTTCTCACCCCGCTCGGCCGCTTCCGCCGCCGCATTCACCAGTTCTTCCAGGTTCGCGAGACGCGATTCTGAATCGGGCGACGTGTCGCTCTTCAGCATTTCCTCGTAGCCGGTCTTCTCCAGAATTTCGCGCAGAACCTCGTGCAGCGGCTTGGTTTCCACCGCTTCGTTCAGATTCCCCATGAGTTGCAGGAACGACTTGATAGCCGATTCCGCTCGCGTGGGGAAAACCTTCTCCTCCACCATCCGGGGCAGCGCGCTCCAGACGCTCAAGCCGTGCTCCAGCGCGTACTGCTCGATCTGCTCAATCGTTCCCTTCCCGATTCCGCGCGCCGGCGTGTTAATGATACGCAGCAGACTGATCGAATCGTGCGGGCTGGTCAGCACTTTCAGATACGCCAGCAGGTCTTTCACTTCGGCGCGCTGATAAAAGCTGAATCCGCCGACCACCAGATACTTGCGGCCATACCGGCGCAGCGCTTCTTCAATCTGCCGTGACTGGAAGTTCGTCCGGTAGAGCACTGCGACACGCTCACTCGGATTGCGCGCGAGCAGCTTTTCGATCGTGTCCGCAATGAAGAGCGCTTCGTTCTCGCCATCCGGCGCTTCGTAATAGCCGATCTTCGCGCCCATGTCGGAATCGGTCCACAACCACTTTCCCTTGCGCTCTTTGTTGTTCGCAACTACAGAGCTCGCCGCTTCCAGAATGTTCTTGGTCGAGCGATAGTTCTGCTCGAGCCGGATCACCACGGCATCCGGATAGTCCCGCTCGAAATCCAGAATGTTTCGAATGTCCGCGCCACGCCAGCCATAAATCGACTGGTCTTCATCGCCCACCACGCAGACGTTATGGCGCATTTCCGTCAGCAGCCGCATCAACTCGTACTGGCTGCGATTCGTGTCCTGATACTCGTCGATCATCACGAATTCGAAGCGCCGGTTGTAGAGTTGCCGCAGCGCCTCGTCGTGCCGCAGCAGCCGGACGGATTCGAGCAGCAGGTCATCGAAATCGAGCGCGTTGGCCTGCCGCAGCCGCTCTTCATACACTTCGTAGATCTTGGCAAGGCGCGTGAGCTTCGGATCAGTTGCGGCTTTGAACCAGTCCAACGGAGTCTCGTTGTGGCTCTTGCCGTGGCTGATTCGAGAGAGCGCGGCCCGGTACTGCATGAACTTCTCGTCGAGTCCAAGCTGCTTATAAATCGATTTCATCAGCGCAAGCTGATCGTCGTCGTCGTAGATGGTGAACTTGCGCGTGAAGCCTTCCCGGATCTGCGCAAGCGAATCGCCATCCCGCCGCAGCATCCGCACGCAAAACGAATGGAACGTGGAAACCAGCGGGGTGCTTTCCTTGCTTGTATCGCCCAGAAGATTATTCACGCGCTGGCGCATCTCGTCCGCCGCTTTATTCGTGAACGTCACGGCTAGCACGGCCGGACCCGGAATATAGTGCGCCCGAATCAAGTGCGCAATGCGATGGGTGATGACGCGAGTCTTCCCGCTGCCGGCCCCGGCCAGCAGTAGCAGCGGGCCTTCGACATGGGCCACGGCTTGGCGTTGTTGCGGATTAAGACCTGCCAGGAAATCCATGGAAAACTAAGGGGGGAGCGATTTCAGAATAGCATCGGAAACCATTGAGTACGCTGGAGAGAGCACGCCGCGAATGCCCCGCCGACTTCTTTGCGCTTTTCTAGCACTCGCCACAGTTTCGCTGTTGCTCGCGGGACGTCCGAAAACTAACGACGATCCCGTCTTCGCGAAGATTAATTCGATCGTCAAAACGCTTTCTGAAATCTCAGGGCTCTCCCAAGAACATCCGGTGGCCTACGGGCGCATGTCCAAGAAGCAATTGCGGCAGTTCCTGGCCAAGCGCATCAAGCGAACTCTAAAGCCCGACGAGATTCACGCCGACGAAGTAGCGCTCAAGATGTTCGGCTTGGTGCCGCAGGATTTCGATTTGCGTAAGTCGACTATCGATCTTCTAACCGAGCAGGCCGCCGCTTTTTACGACTACGACGCGAAGAAGCTATTCCTGCTGGAAGATTCTTCGGTCGAAGAGGAAACCACCAGCCTGGCGCATGAGCTGTCACACGCGCTAGCGGATCAGCACTTCAATCTGGAGCGGTTCATGGACGAGAGTCCAGCGAGTGATGACGAGAATCTGGCCCATACTGCCGTCGTCGAGGGGCAGGCTTCCTGGCTGATGATCGCCTATGACTTGAAGCAAGCCGGCCAGCCGCCCGTGCCAACACCCGAGATGCTCAAGACCGTGGCCGGTTCGGACGACGACACGTCCATGGGCGAGTATCCGGTGCTGAAAGGATCTCCGCTCTATATCCAGCAATCGCTTCTCTTCCCCTACACAGCAGGCATCCTCTTTTTCGATGCGGTTTATAAGAAGATGGGCAACCGGGCATTCAGCGAGGTGTTTATTCACCCGCCCCTGGATTCGTCGCAAATCATGCATCCCGAGCGGTATTTCGCGCACCAAAAGCCGCTCTCGCCGGAGCTCCCCAAACTCGCTTTGAAAAATCAGGGCAAGCAACTCACGGACGGCACCGTTGGCGAGTTCGATCATGAGATGCTGCTTTGGCAGTATCTGGGACAGGCCAAGGCCACCGCTCTTGCTCCTCATTTGCGGGGAGGGAATTTCAAAGTCATCGCCGCCGGGAAACAGCATAAGCCCGTGCTGGAATACGTGTCCGTCTGGGATTCACCGGAGCAGGCTACTAATTTCTTTGCTGCATACGAGCAGATCCTGCACCGCAAATGGAAGCACTGCGATGTCTCGACTTCGAATAGCAGCACCCTGGCCGGCACGGGAGACGACGGTTATTTCGTGGCTCATCGGACAGGCAGCACGGTTTCCAGCGTCGAGGGATTGAGCGATATCGATGACTGGCAGCGGCTTCAGCAAGAGCCGGCGGCCCGTGCATCCGCCCGGATGTTCTTCTTACGCTACACTGATGAGTGGAGTTTTACCCCGTGAAGAAAGCTTTGGCTTCCCTCGCCGGTTTTGTGCTGGCGGTTGCCCCCTTGTTTGCCGCTGGAAATGAGGCGGTTCGCAAAGCGCCGGAACTGGCGTTCAGCATCCCAAACCAAGGGCAGAAGCTGCTGAGCCAGTATCGAGGCAAGGTGGTGGCGCTGGAATTTATCTTCACCACATGCCCGCACTGTCAGGCAGCGACCAAGGTGATGAACCGGCTTCAACAAGAGTACGGTCCACGCGGTCTGCAGGTGATTGACGTGGCCGTAAACCAGAACGCCGATTTGCTGGTGGAAAATTTTGCCAAAGACTTTCAGACGAATTTCCCGGTCGGCTGGACTCCGAGCAGCGAAATGCTTTCGTTTATGGGATTCAGCATGGCCGCACGGTACGTGGTTCCGCAGTTGGTCTTGATCGACCGAAACGGCTATATTCACTATCAGACGCCGGCGACCGAAGATGAGCGTTGGGACAGCCTGATGAAGGAAGACGCCATCCGCCAGCACATCGAGGAACTGCTGGCGTTGGGTAAGACTTCCGCTTCGCGTTCGCACACGACCTCTACCCGCCTGGCGATGGCGAAGAAGGGTTCGTAAAATTCCGCTATGCGCCCGTAGCTCAGCCTGGATAGAGCGTTTGCCTCCGGAGCAAAAGGTCAGAGGTTCGAATCCTCTCGGGCGTACCAACTTTCTCAAACACGAATTCCGGCTATCAAAAAACGAACTTCAATGCGAGTTGAAGGATGCGCGGCTCTCCGGCGGTGAGGATCCGTCCGAAGGTGGACGACGACACGGTGTTGCTAGGATTGTTGAAGTTAGCATGATTCAGCAGGTTGAAGAAATCCGCGCGAAGCTGCAGCTTCTGGGATTCGGCCTTTGGTCCGATGGGGACGGCAAAGGATCGGATTACTGAAAAATCGATATCCGCGTAATCCGGGCCGGAGAGGATATTACGGCCGGCTGAGCCATAAGTCCCAAGAGCATTGGACCTGAAGGCAGCGGTATTGAACCATTGACGGAGTTGTTGCGCTTTCGATCGATCGCCGGGCATTGAAGCATCGCCGACGAGGTCGGCGCGATCCTGATTGATGCCGCTGAAAGAGTTATCGATCCCGGAGAAGACGGAGAACGGAAAACCGCTGCGCACCACGACGATTCCGCTTGTAGACCGCCCTCCCAGAAAATTGCGAGCCAAAGCGCCCATCGCCTTCGGGGTAGGCAACTGCCAGGAGTAGGAAAATCGGAACTGCTGCGGAATATCGTAGCCGCAGCGCCCGCGATCAGCTTTAGGGTTGGGGGTCGTGTATTCGTCGACTGCGAAAAAGGCTGATTCGCTTTCGTCGAGGCACTTCGACCAACGATACCCGCCGATGAGCGTAAGGCCGCTACTGAGGCGCTTCTCAATGGAGGCCACGAAGGTGTCATAGCTGGCAGTCCCGACATCTTGGCCAAGCGCAAGGCTTTGGTAGTACTTCCCGAGCGGCCGCCTCGCATTCACGCTGAGGCGATTTGCGGAGGGGGACAGGGCGGGGTTGTAGACCGCGGCATTTCCTTCGGCGGCGCCGAAGTGGTGCGCGTATTGCATCGCGGGAGCGATCGCGAACGCCACGATTTTTGCGCTTACTCTGCCTGAGGCGATCAAGGCATGGAAGTATCTTCGGCGCAAATAATGTTTGCGTGCACGTTAGTGTCAGGCGATATCGGACCTTTGGGTCGCGTGCGCCTTGAGATCTTGCAGGTCAATGTTGGGAAACTTTGTAGCCAGGCCTGTCAGCATTGCCACGTGGATGCGGACCGAAACGGGCCGAGCGTATGTCGCGCGAAACCGCGCATCGAGTATCGAGCTACTGCAGGACGCACCGGAGGTTGAGACGGTCGACATTACGGGCGGTGCGTTTTCAGTGAGGATCTTCGGTTTCCGTTCTGCGAGGCCGAGCAGATCGAAGCTCAATTCGAAGAGTTCACCGACAGTCAGAGAATTCTGTTGTCCCGCGCAGATGTGAAAGATTTTACCCGGCTGCCATCGAGCGGAAAACAGAAATTCGAACACCCGAGCGGCCCCATCCGATGGGATCGGATCGATCTTTGCTCCTGCGTGACTTTTCGGCAAGTGTGCATGAAACGGGATGAGGTTTGCTGCTAACGTCGAGCGAGGGTAGGAGCCCGCGCGCGATGGCACATGAAGCAGCTACTGACGTTCCGGATGAGTTGGAGCAACTGCGCCGCCGTTTTGAGGAGTTTCGGAATACACAGCCGGTTCGTTCGCGGTTACCCGAGGCATTGTGGATAGCGGCAGCCGAGTTGGCGAAGCGCTACGGCGTGCATCCCACTGCACGGACTCTGCGACTGGATTACACAGCCCTGCCGCTTGAGCCGGACGGTTATGAAAAGTTGAAAGCCGCGATCCGCACACTGAGCTACATCACGGAGCTGTTGGAAAATCGTGAAGCCACGCTCCAGACTCTACGCCGGCTTTTGCGCCAATCGAGCACGGAGAAGACGAACGAAGTTCTCAAGCAAGCCGGCCTTGATGTCAACGAAAAGAATCACAAGCCCGCCGGCCAGCGCACCGAGAAGATAACGCCTTCCGGACACGGGCGTAATGGTGCCGCCGCCTATGGCGGGGCACGTAAAATCCAGATTCGGCACGCACAGTTGGCCTCCGGAGACCAATGCCCGGATTGTGAGCGCGGCAAAGTATACCTGCAACACGACCCCGGTGTGTTGGTGCGCATTAAGGGACAGGCGCCGATTGACGCGACTGTCTACGAACTGGAACGGTTGCGCTGTAATCTCTGCGGAAAGGTCTTCATTGCAGAGACTCCGGAGGGAGTGGGAGATCAAAAGTATGATGCAACAGCAGCCAGCATGATCGCGCTGCTACGTTACGGCAGCGGGTTCCCCTGGAATCGACTGGAAGGGCTGCAAGATAGCTTGGGCATTCCCTTGCCAGCCGCCACGCAATGCGAGATTGTGGCGGAAACGGCTGCGGCGCTTCAGCCTGCTTACGAGGAGTTGATTCGTCAGGCGGCGCAGGGCGAAGTGCTCCACAACGACGACACTTCCATGCGTGTGTTGGCATTGAATAAGGCGCAAACCCACATTGCGGATGCGGCGTCGGAGCGAACCGGGGTATTCACCAGTGGGATCGTTTCGATTGCTCCAGGAAGAGACATCGCGCTGTTCTTCACGGGGCGTCAGCACGCCGGTGAAAATCTGGCCGATGTGCTGAAGCGACGGGCGGCGGAGCTGACTCCTCCCATTCAGATGTGCGATGCGTTATCACGCAATCTGCCGAAACCGCCCAAGGCGCTCGAGATCATTGTGGGCGATTGCTTAGCTCATTCGCGGCGGCGGTTCGTGGAGGTGACGCACAACTTCCCCGAAGAGTGCCGGTTCGTGCTGGAAACATTTCGTGAAGTCTATCTGAACGATGCGTTGGCGCGCGAGCAGAATATGACGGCCGAGCAGCGCCTCGCCTTTCACCAGACACACAGCGGGCAAGTGATGACACAACTGAGAGTTTGGCTCAAAGCACAGTTTGATGAGAGGAAAGTGGAGCCGAACTCTGGTCTGGGAGTGGCGATCACATATCTGCTCAAGCATTGGGACCGGCTTACCCTCTTTTTGCGCGAGCCCGGCGCACCGCTGGACAACAACATTGCGGAGAGAGGGCTGAAGAAAGCTATTCTTCACAGAAAGAATTCGCTGTTTTATAAAACACGGAACGGCGCTCGCATGGGCGATCTGTTCATGAGTCTGATTCACAGCTGTGAGCTATGCGGGGCGAATCCGTTAGATTATCTGACTGAGTTGCAGCGGCATCCCGCGGAGTTGAAGAGCAAAGCGGCCGATTGGATGCCGTGGAACTACCGGGACACTATTCACCGGGCCAACGCGAATGTAAACTCCGGCTAGAATGATGATGATTCACACTGGCCGGCCAAAACGGGCTTGTTCCCGACAACGTGTAGCGTACGCGGGAACAAAGCCTTTCGACCAGTTGTCACTATGTAAGTGAGTCCTGTTCGACTATTGGCCTTGCTTATCGGCTCCAGCACTGCCGCTGCACTCGCCTGCTCCTGCAGCAATGAAGCATTGGCGCCCGCCTGCCAGAGAATCTCCGTTGCACAAGTCGTCTTCCTCGGATCGATCCGTTCGAGCGAATGGGATCCGAAAGACCCGGACCATATATTCCGAAATTATCGTTTTAACGTTGAAACGGCATATAAAGGGCTGCCGCTTGGGACGAAGGAGATTGTCGTCGATCCCGGTCATGGTATTTGCGAAAGAGACTACAAGCAGAACACTGAATACATCATCTTCGGTCAAAAACTGCAAGGCAGCGATCTGATCCGATCTGACGGCTGCTCAGGGTCGCGCCCAGTGGAACATTTCCCGGAAGATCGCCGATTCCTCGAAGCATACCGACGTCATAGCGCAGGCAGCTTTGTGTTCGGCAAGGTATTTCAGAACAGGCCCTACAACCCCTACTATGATCCTGACGCTGTTCCTTTAAAAGGCGCTCGCGTGATCCTGGAAGGCGATGGGAATAGGCTGATCGCTTTGAGCGACAGCCGTGGAGGGTTCCGCTTCGAGGGCATAAAGCCGGGCAACTACGTTATCTCAGCAAATCGCGATCCGTTCAATCCAGAGCACCCCTCCTGGAAGATCGCTGTGCCGGACGAGGGTTGTGCGACTGTCTTCCCCGTCCTGCAGGCGCAAGCGGCACTCTCCGGAACTGTGAAGAAATCAAGCGGAACTCCGGCCGTAAACACGACTATAGAACTTGTGAGGAAAGCGGAACGCAACACGACTCCCGAACACGTGTTTCGAACCCTGACAAACAGGCTCGGCCAATTCGAATTCCACGATCTCCCCGCGGGCGACTATCTGTTGGGCAACGAAATATTCGCAGGCCAGCCCTCAAACTCAAATCCGTTTCCCACTTACTATTACCCTAACTCCCGTGATCGACAACACGCCGCAAATATTCATCTGGAGCCATCACAAAGCATTGCTAACGTGGACTTCACTCTCCCGAAGCCAGACGCTAGGCGGCGAATTCGAATAGAAGTCACATGGCCCGATGGAACGTCACCTCGAAAGCATCTATTGCAACTCATGAATGGGAGTGAACTTCTAAAGAATGTTGGCGATCCTCTGCCAGGCCAACCAGATACAAACTATCGTGGCATTGTGATCTTCGACGGTTACGCTGAGCGGGCATATGACTTTCACGTAAAGTATTGGGTCGATGATTTACGTACTCCAGGTCCGGTTGACCTGAAAAGAATCGCAGTATCCGATCACGTCCGGGTGCAACCGGGAAAGCACTCAATCACCGTGAATCTGGTTCTCGTTAAGGAGGAACTCGCGGCGGCTGACGAGCAGTAGCCCATCAAGAACCGCGACCCAGTTTCGTCACACAGCCTTGCCGAAAACTCACGCTCCTGCTAGCGCAGGAATGGCAGACAGTGGATTAATCGCCGCCAATCGCAGTAGCTGATGGAAGTAGTTGAGCTGGCTCACCCGTTCAGCCGAGCGGTCGTAAATCGTGGCGCTGAACCGATAAATAGCCACTGGGATCGCCGCATTGCTGCCGGCGCGACCTGTTCCGCTTCGAACTTTGCTTGCTGATACGGATTGCGGAAGCATCCAGGTTGGGCGGCTTCCTCGCGAATGTGTCCGGGCTTTCCTCCACATACATAAACCGTGCTGATGTGAGCGAATCGCTCGACCCGTGAACACTGGGCGGCAAAACGAAGCTGGTTTTCCGTGCCGAGAACGTTCACGCACCGGGCGCGGTGAGGCCGGTTGTTTGCGAAAACCCCTGACGCCGGTGCGAGATGTACGGCGCTTGCGATTGCTACCAGATGCCACTATGTTCCGGTCTGGAGCCAGGCTTGATAAGCTTGGGCCCGTATGTCCAAACTGTTACTCGCCTCAGCGCTTATCCTTGCTGCTACCAAGCTACAGGGAGAGCCTCCCGCACTTCAGGTTTTTGGACCCAGTCGCATTACCGGCGTGTATCGCGTGTCTCTTGACCGAGGCGCCTTGCTGCTTGAATCGATTGAGGACGTCATCAAAGCGAAGAGCATCCGCGATGGTCAGGTAATTATCAGCTCTGGATCGGTCGAAGAGTGTACCTATCATTTCGTAGCCTCAACAGCTCTGAGAGCTCAAAACGAGTACAGAACCGTGAAGGGGCCTTCAGAGATCCTCAGCGGTGGCGGGATTATCGCCGATGGCGAACCGCATATACACATTGCACTATCGAACCCCGAGAAAGGAGCTTATGGAGGTCATCTCGAGAAGGGGTGCCGTGTACTCTACCTTGCTGAATTTACGGTGCTCCGATATGCTGGTCCGCCGCTGACCAGGAAGCCAAACCAGAACGGGATACTGCTGTTGCAAGAGAAATAATCGAATGCTGCCTGATAACGCTCCCGGGAGAAATGCTGCATGCAATCACGCGCTAGTCCTCGTTACCGCCCTCATCCTGATTGCTTCGAGACCGGTGCCCGGCTTCGCTCAGGACCTGCATGTCTGGCAGAAGCAGGAACTGACTTTCACATCGGAGCGCTCGTTTAACAACGCGTACACGGATGTCCGCGTCTGGGTCGACCTGAAAGGCCCGGGCTTCGATAAGCGAGTATACGGCTTCTGGGATGGAGGCAACACGTTCAGAGTACGCGTGCTGGCAACCGCTCCGGGACGCTGGAGGTGGATCAGCGGTTCGGATCCCCAAACGCCCGGTCTTTCCGGGAAGAGCGGCTCCTTCATCGCGCGCGGCTGGACCGAAGCGGAGAAGCAGGTTAATCCGTTACGCCGCGGATTCCTGCGCCCGACCGCCAACCACCACGCGCTCGAAACGAGCGACGGCACTCCTTTTTTTGTGATCGGCGATACCTGGTACTCCGCCGCAACAAATCGCTTCCGCTGGTACGACGACGATACACCGAGATCGATCGGCCCCCAAGCGGGATTCAAAGACTACGTCCGTCTCAGAAAATCTCAGGGCTACAACTGGGTCAACATCATCGCCGCCTTTCCCAATTGGGACAACGATGGGCAGCCCTGGCATATCGTGATGAAAGATCCCGATCGCACCACCGTAAGGTCTGCGTGGCTCGAGTTCGGCACCGGCCCGGACGCGAGGACGGGCACTGCCAAGAACATGAAGAACGAAGGCGGCCGTCCGTTTCTCTTCCCGGGGAAAGTGCCCGGTTATGAAAACGTCTTTCCTGATGTAGATCGAATCAACCCTGAATATTTCAAGTACATGGATCGTAAGATCGATTATTTGAACGAGCAGGGATTTGTTCCCTTCGTCGAGGTCGCGCGCCGCGATGCAAGCGAGTGTTGGAAGAAATATTACAACTGGAAGGAGTCCTACTCGCGTTACATCGAGTATGTATTCTCCCGTTATCAGGCGAACAACACCGTTTTGAGCCCGATCCACCTTGACATCATTCAGGAGAGCATCACGATTCGAGAGTTCCTGGACGCGATTGATACTGCATTCCAGCGTTATGGACGGCCACCCTTCGGCAACCTGCTCTCGGCGAATGCGAATCCTTCCACGCTCGTGAATTGGGGCGAGCACTCCTGGGTTACCTTGCAACAAACCGGCAACAAGCGGGAACACGAATATTACTGGTATCTGACACAGATCTTCCGGAGTCCCAATCCACAGCCGGGCCTTGATGGTGAGCCCTATTATGCCGGCTATGTGGACGCCCGCGGTCTCGGAGGCGGCTATAAGTACGGAGCTCAGGGCGGCACACCGAAAGATGACCAGTATGTCAGGTCCGCGATGTACGGCAATGTACTGTCAGGCGGATTGGCTGGCCACGTTTATGGAGCCGAAGGGATTTGGGGCGCGGACATTGAGCCAAGCGCGCCAACCCACATGTGGGATGCCTTCCAGTGGCATTCCGGCGCTCAAATGCAGTATCTGTCAAAATTCATCCTTTCGCTTGGAAAGCGGTATCAGGACCTGGTTCCGGACCAGTTCGTTGTTCCCAGTCAAACTGACACAGTGAAAGGATATGAGGGCTGGGCGTACGCGGCGCGCACGCAAGATCAGCAGATTTTTCTCGCCTATTTCGAAAAGGGCTGTCCAAAAAGCCTGATCCGCGGAGCAAAGTTGATGGGCGCCTATCGAGCCAGGTGGTTTAATCCGAGGACAGGGGAGTGGTCGGATGTTGCGGGCGGGAAGTTAAGATCCAACAATATCGGCGAGATGGATTTGCCCGACTTTCCTTCGGACGACGACTGGGCGCTAAGTCTGAAATATGAGGGGCCGGCGCCACTGCCGAAGCACTTCTAGCGAGTTCGTTCCGGAGGCTACCGCGCGCCGGATAAATAGGACACTCGGTGGTAGCGCATTGGCTTTCTTCGTTCCGCTCAGCGCGTCTCTTATTCAGGCTTTGACGATCATCCGAAGGAGCCGGTCGAAAGACTACTACTGAAAAAGCCTATTCCCAACCTTATAGCTGCAGCGGATTTCTACGCCTCGCTCCCGAACTGCCGAAGCCAATCAGCGATCAATCAAATCGAGCATCACAGAATCGTACCGCGCACCGGCGGCTGCCTTGGGCAATACGTCCTCGATTTCAGCGACGTCGCTGTCCGACAGTTCCACCTCGAGAGCCCGGACGTTCTCCTCAAGCCGAGCGAGGCTGCTTGTGCCCGGAATCGGAACCACATCGGGCTTGCTTAGGAGCCAAGCGAGTGCTAATTGCGCCGGGGTGCAGTTCTTCTTCGTCGCAATCTCTCTTAGATGATCTGCGATCGCCAGATTTTTTGTGAAATTCTCTCCCTGAAAACGAGGATTGTTTCGTCGCCAATCATTCGGGGCCAAATCATCCAGTGTTCGGATGCGCCCCGCAAGAAAGCCACGGCCCAGAGGGCTATACGCGACCAGTGCTATGCCAAGCTCGCGTAAGGCGGGCAGCAAAGCGTCTTCAGGCTCTCGCGTCCAGAGTGAAAACTCCGACTGCACGGCTGCAATTGGATGGACGGCCTGCGCCCGGCGTATGGTAGCCGCTGAGACTTCGGAAAGTCCAAGATGCCGAACTTTGCCGGCCTGTACCAGTTGAGCCATCGCCCCGACGGTCTCTTCTATCGGAACGTGTGGATCTACCCGGTGCAGATAGTAAAGATCAATGTAGTCAACGTCCAGGCGTTCCAGTGAATTGTCACACGCACGCCGGACATACTCAGGGCTGCCGTTGAGGGCTCGTTCGACTCCCGGGCGATCAGTAAGAACGAAACCGAATTTCGTGGAGAGAATGACGCCGGCACGGCGGCTACGCAATGCCTTGCCCACCTGCATCTCTGAAAGTCCGTAGATATCGGCGGTATCGAGAAGTGTGATGCCGAGATCGAGAGCCCGGCAGATCAATGCGACCGCTGCATCGTCGTCACGCACACTGCTGGTGTAAACATCAGCAATCCCGAGACTCATGCAGCCCAAACCAATTGCTGAAACGGTTGGGCCTGAACGGCCAAGTACTCGCTGCTTCATCTTTCCGTTCTAACAGACCTGCCAAACGCTCACATCCGTTCGTCCGTGAGGAAAACTGCCAGCTCGATAGCAACGTGTCTCGTCGAACAAGCGTTCGGCCAAACGGCTCAATTTCATCGGCCGTCCACGCGCGCTTGTGAGAGAGCGGAGACACTGATCACTGCCTCACTGAACGCTCCAAAGGAGCTGCCGCTGATGCCGAAAGACATCGCTCGGCCTCCTCGCGGAATCAGAGCTACTTGGCGGGACTGACTCGATCGGCGATGGTTTGATCCGCCTCGGCGGCCAGCCCAGGTTTAGCGGAAGGCAGAGACGAGTGAAGATTCGCGGCTGAGATCAGGGATGAGCTGAAGGCGGCCGCTTCCAAGGAGGCGTCCTCGCATGAAGGAAGTTTCTCTGATGCGTTCGTCTCCTGCTGCGCTGGGCCATTCACCGGACCAAATCGGGCATCCATCTCCGCTTCGAAACGTCGCACTCCGGCGCGGGCGTGCAGGATGCCGCTGAATCCTACTCCGAGGCCTGCTAGAAACCCAAGACCGGCAATCATCAAAAGCATCCGAATTCCTCCCATTTCTACATCCATGTTGCCCCAGCGCAACGCCAAGCGGCAAATTGCCTTTTCTGGAGACAACGGAACATATCGACAGTGTTCGCCCGTTTTGAGAGTGATTCGAACCGAGCCAAAAATCGCGGTCAGAGAAATCCGCCAGGTTGAGTTCAAGGGCTTTCCGACAACCCGGTATCCCTCAGGCGCATTCCGGCCTCAGATAAAACGTCATCCACGTAAGATACCGCCTGCGCCAGATCTCCATAGCGGAGCTCGTATTTCGGCAAACCCTCCAGCCATCCCAGGAATTTTCCGACGCTCTGCCGGTCGTGCTTTACCCAAAACCCGCATTCGTTTAAGCGCTCGAGCGCGTCCATAGTTGTCAGACTCCGCAGGCATACTGCAGCGTCCTTTTCCCAACGGCTAAACACGATTGCGACTGGCTGCGCGGAGTCTTCGTCTTCCGCCAGGTTCGACGGCCAAAACTTAACCGGCTCCCCAAATCGTAAGTGAATCTCCCGATCTCGCAATTCCGGTAACAAGCAGTCCAGAACTTCCCAACTGCCACTGCGGATCGCCAGAGCAAATGGCATCGCAGGTATGCACAAGCGGCTCCCCTCTAAGCCTACAAAATCATCGCTATAAGCGACATACCCGCTCTTCATAAGCTTAGCGGCCAAAGTAGTCTTGCCGGAAAAGGACGCCGCGGGGAAGATGATGCATCGTCCATTCATCCCGCACGCGCCGGCGTGGCAGAGCGCCAGCCATTCCCGACCGGGCTCGGCCAACCTGACCATCTCTTGAAACAGAACGGTCCGGGCACCGGCGACACTCTCTTCGACGGCGAAACAGGTTCCGTCGCGGAGGACTGCAAAGCCGCAGTCTGCCTCTGACACTCTCATCACAATGCCCGGCTCACTCGGTTCCACCCGAATAGACTCGATGCGAGGCAAAATTTCGTTCACTGCTTCGATCGAATCCATCTCCAGGCGAAAACGGGCGTTTCCTATCCGGCAATGCACCGCCTGGACCGGCACTCTGGCATAAGCGGTCGATGGTGTCAACGCAGGAGCCGCGCACCGCGGGCCCAGCAGATGCGAGTCAGCCCATGCCGCCAGCGTCCGCGCCACGTCGCGTTGCGCGATCTCGAGAGAGAGCTCAAATACTTCCGCCAGCACTTCGCTCGCCGATGCCGAACAACCGGTCGCGCGATAAGCTTCCCAAATCACGCGCGCGCTGTCATTCAGGCAGAACAGACCTTGCACATCCGGGCGCGCCACAACTAGGCCGTCCTTTACCGGGAACTCCCAGATTTCTGGAGGGAGCGCGCAGGGCACGGTCTCCGCGCTCTCGGTCCCGTACACTGCGCACTGCGGCAAAAATTTTCCCTCGGAGCCTTACCGGTGTTTCCGCGGGCCGCTACCCGTTGCGCCGGTTGCCGCGCTCGCCTTGTTGGTCATCGCGATCAATGTGAACGGTGCGGCATACACCGCAAACTTGCCCATCTTTCGCACCAGTTCGCGCCGCTCCTGGCCCAACTCCGTCATCTCCGGCTCATTCACGTTCTTCTTCATTTCTGACTTCACAATGCCTCCTTCAAAGTTGCGCTTGTAATTGCTTCTCACGGCCGCGCCGATCGCCGCCCTTACGCCGCCAACCGGCCTCGCCGCGCGCGGATCCATCGGTACCCCACAAATGCGATTCCAGCCAAAGCCAGCGGCAGTGTCTGCCCGGGCTCTGGAACGGAGCTCACCAGCGAAACTTCGGCTCCGGGTTCAGTGCCGGCCCCGAACGTATACACAAATTGGTAATCGGCGTTCAGGTAATCGCCCGTTAATCCGCTCAAATTGGCCGATTGTTGCGCGAAGTGCGATCCGGGTCCGAACGGGCCCATCAACCCGACACTCTGTCCGTCATAGAGCAGTTGCGCCGTCACGGTGCTTCCCGCGCCCACGTTGCTGCTCATCGTAATCGGTATGGTTTCCGTGTAAGTACCGTCCCACGTGCCGGGGCTATCGTCGAAATACTGCTGCAGAACATCGATTGCGAACGTATCATTGGTCGCCGTCGGATGAAGTCCCAGATACGTAGCCGATAAATCGACAGAAATGGATGTCCCGTTCGTGTCATATGCTGCCGCATAGCTTCCCGAAATGTTATACACGTCCGAATTGACCGTGTAGTTAAAGTTAAACGGCGAGCTGATACTCGCGCCATATGCAACCGCGTCTCCGCCGCCACAATTGCCCGCCCTGCAAATTCCATTCACGTGAATCGATCCAGAATACGCAGCCACTGGAACTAACAGGATTATCGTCGATAACCCGAATGATTTTAAATGAAAACGCAATCAAAACTCCTCGAATTGGCTTTTGAGCTTTCTGCCCAACGGTAACAGTTGGCTTCGCATCGTTGAAAGCTCTAGTATTCCCATATTCCAGTTTTGAATCGCGGTTTAGCCAAGCCCAAATTCTCAGGTATATTCGGCATTTAAACTGGGATTAATGGTGGACATTCACACCCATATCCTCCCCGGTCTCGATGACGGTCCCGCCCATCCCGAGATCAGCCTCCAAATGCTGCGCTTAGCTGCCGCTGCCGGAACCACCGATATCGTCCTCACCCCGCACGCCAGCCCTCAGTTTCCTTATCGTCCTGAAGCCGTCAAACTTGCATTCGAAAATCTCTCCCGCCTCGCCGCCGGCCTCCTCCGCCTACATCTCGGTTGCGACTTCCACCTGGAACTCACCAATCTCTACGATGCCCTTCGCTACCCGGAGAAATACACCATTAACGGACACCAGTACCTGATGGTGGAATTGCCCGAATACCCCGCCTTCCAAACCACTCAGCAGGCCCTGCTCGAACTCATTCGCGCCCGCTTTATTCCCGTCATTACCCACCCCGAGCGGAATCCCCTCCTCCAGCACCACCCCCAATACCTCCGGCAATACGTCGCCGGCGGCTGCCTCGTTCAAGTCACCGCCCAGTCGTTTTTGGGCTACTTCGGCCGCGCCGCCAAACGCTCCGCGCATCGTCTGCTCCACTCCGGCCTCATTCACTTCATCGCCAGCGATGCCCACGATCCCCAACATCGCCCTCCCGTCCTGAACCAAACCCGCCAATACCTCGCTTCCCGTTATGGCGACCACCTGTGCCGCGCCTTGTTCCTCGAAAACCCTTCCGCCACCCTCACCGGCGATCCAATCCCCTTTCGAGCGCCCAAGACTTTTCCGATAACCCGCATACTCCGTACCTTCTGGCGAGCACGCGCGTGATACCGGCAACTTGCTCTGCCACAAATCTTTAACCGATCACTTACTCCCTCTTACCCCCCTCTTTCTTCCTCCCCGTCACAGTACTTACTGAGGTTAAAGTAATACAAAAATTGCTGGTATTTTTACCGAAAAGCGTGTTACGAAGGAAATACACGTAACAGAAAAACCACTCCTTTCAGGAGCGCCAAGCGGCCAAATGGATCGAAAGAGACATTGGGACCGAGAGGGCGGAAGCCTGTCTAAGAAAGCCCAGCGAACAATAATGAGTTATTCGGAAGAAACACGGCCCTGGTATGCCGTTCGCACGCGCGCCAATCACGAGAAGACTGCCTCCACAGTTCTCGAAGCCAAGGGATATCAACCGTATTTACCCACTTACAAAGTGCGGCGCCGCTGGTCGGATCGCGTCGTCGAAACCTTACTTCCTCTATTCCCCGGCTATGTGTTCTGCCGCTTCGACGCAAAGCTTCGCTCGCCCATCATCACTACTCCCGGAGTAGTCTCGGTGGTAGGCTTCGGTGCTGATCCTGCCCCCATTCCCGACAACGAAATCGTTGCGATCGAAACGGCCCTTCGCTCCGGCCTTTCCGCCGAGCCCTACGCGTTTCTGAGCGAAGGACAGCGGGTCCGTGTTACCCGAGGCTCGCTCGAAGGCGTCGAAGGCGTCCTCATCAAGAAGAAAAATGATTGGCGCCTGGTGATTTCCGTCACCATGTTGCAGCGTAGCCTCTCAGTCGAAATCGACCGGGAATGGTTATCAGCCGCCTGACCGTATTACCTCGAGACTCATGTCGACGCTGGGTGCGGCTCTGCTGCTCTGTGCTACTACAGCTCAATTACTATTCAAGCCCTAAACTGAATCTCGACACCCGAACCAACGAACTGACTCATCTCCGCCATCATACGCAACTAGCCAAGTAAGTACTTCTATGCACCGAACCCTTTTCATCGCAATTCCGCTGCTATCTATCTCCGTCATTGCCACTGCGCAGCAGCGAATCGAGCCCGTCGACACTCGCCAGCCTCCCGCACAGTCCACGCCAATCACAGCAGGCTCTGACTATGTCCTGGGGCCGGGCGATCAGATCTCCATTATCGTGCCCGATCTCGACGATCAATTCACAACCGACAGGAACTTCCGCATCGACATGAGCGGCGACCTCTCTATTCCGCTCGTGGGCCGTCTCCACGCCGCCGGCCTCACTGCTCCTGCTCTCGAAAAGGAAATCGACGATGGGCTCGCCGGCAAAGTGCTCAAGCATCCGCAGGCCGTCGTAAGCGTGACCGAGTTTCACAGCCAACCCGTCTCCGTATTCGGCGAAGTGAACAGCCCCGGACTTCACCAGCTCATCGGCGCCAAAAACCTCTTCGATGCTCTATCGCTCGCGGGCGGCTTTACCGATAGCGTGGGCAACACAATCCAGATCACTCGCAAACTGCAATGGGGACCCATCCCGCTGCCCAACGCGCATAACGATCCAACGGGAGAATTCAGCATCGCTTCCCTCAATGTGCGCAGTGTCCTGAAGGCCTCCGATCCCGGCGAAAACATCCCCCTCATGCCCGATGACGTAATCTCCGTCTCGCGCAGCGAAGTTGTGTACGCGGTCGGATCGTTTAACAAACCCGGCGGGTTTGCGCTAGGCCAAAACGACAGCCTTACCAGCCTGCAGGTCGTCTCCTTGGCGCAAGGTTTGGACAAAACCGCGGCGCCCGACCGAGCCATAATCCTCCGCGTCGTCCCCGGTTCCAAAACCAGAACTCAGATCCCCGTGAACATCAAACAACTTATGGCGGGCAAAGGAACGGATCTCGCGCTGCAGGCCGACGATATTCTCTTTATTCCCAATAGCAAGGGCAAGGCGATCGGCTATCGCACGCTCGAATCGATTGTGCAAACGACCACCGGCATGGCGGTCTACGGAAGGTTTTAATCACATGGAGCACTTAGGTCAGCAAGCGCAACCAGCGCACGGCACAGTTGTCGTTCACCACGCGCCCGCCCCAGCGGGGCGTATGGCGCATATTGAAGTCCCGGCGCCCTACTACACAGCCGACGCAGGCGACGGCCCCGATTCCGCAGGCCTCTTCGAATACTGGCGCATGATCCGCCGGCATAAGAAAACTCTTTGCCTGTCTGCATTCTGTGGCTTGGTACTCGCGGGTGTTGTCGGAATCGTGATGAAACCCGTGTACAAGGTCCACACTTCCATCGAAGTCCTCAACGTCAATGAGGATTTCATGAACATGAAGCAGACCAGCCCGGAAACGACAAGCGATTTTTCGTACGACACCTCGGAAGAAGAGACGCAGGCCCAACTTCTCCAAAGCGACGCTCTCCTCGAACGCGTCATGAGGAAGCTCGATCCCGACTATGCGCTCATTCCCAGCCGGCCGCGTATCCACTCCTGGTGGCGCCCCTTGCTTCACCTGCAGGAAAAAGTCCCCATGACGGATCGCGAAAAACTTCTGGCGGACTTGGTCGAGAGCCTCCACGTTCGGTCGATCCCGCGCACCCGCATTCTCGAAGCCACCGTCAAGTCGACCGATCCGAAGCTTGCCGCAGATTTCGCCAACACACTGACCAGCGAATTCATCGAGCGCTCGCTCGAGGCGCGCTGGAAAACCACCCAGAAAACGAATGATTGGCTGAGCGGCGAAATCAATGCGCAGCGGGCGAAGCTCGAGCGCGCCGAAGATGCGCTCCAGGCCTATGCCCGTACCTCCGGACTGATTTTTACGGACGACAACACCAATGTCGCGACCGAGAAGCTGCAACAGCTCCAGCAGGAACTCTCTGCAGTGACCGCCGACCGCATCGCCAAGCAGTCGCGCTATGAACTCGCCAAAAATAGCCCCGTCGATTCGCTACCCGACGTGTTGAACGACGACAGTCTCCGCACAGCCGCCGGGAACATCGCAACTCTGAAGGCGCAAATCGCGCAGTTAGCCGCGACGTACGGCTCCGAATACAGTAAGCTTCAGCAGGCGCAGGCACAACTGCCTTCTTTGGAGGCTGCGTTTCAGCACGATCGCGATGCCATCGTAAAGCGCATCGCCAACGACTATCAGGAAGCCAAGCGCAAAGAAGAGCTGCTCGCAACCGCTTACGACGCCCAGACGCGCGCCGTCTCCGGCTTCGATGAAAAAGCCGTCAAGTACAACATCCTGAAGCGCGAGGCCGACAGCAATCGCCAGCTATATGACACGATGCTGCTCCAGTTGAAGGAGTCTTCGCTCGCATCCGCTCTTCACGCGACCAACGTCCATGTGGTCGATCCGGCGGAGATCCCCGGAAAACCTTCTTGGCCCAATTTCAGGATTCTCTTCCCCTTGGGCCTCCTTTCAGGCGTTTTCTTCGGAATGGGGATGATTGTCATTCGCGAGCGGGCCGACCGCAGCTTGCAGCAGCCGGGCGAAGCGCAGCTCTGGACGAATCTGCCCGAGTTGGGCACCATCCCCAGCGCCTCGGTCGACGGCAAACGAAAGCTTTCGAGGCGAGCGCAGCCGTCCATCACGGCTGGTCCAGCCGAAGACAAGCCTGTCCGCCCCTCGGAACTCGTGACGCTCGACCGCAAATCGAGCCTTACGGCGGAAGCCTTCCGCTCCACCTTGACTTCCATCTTATTTATAGGCGAGAACGGCAGCCGCCCGAAAGTGCTTGTCTTCACAAGCGCCAATGCGTCCGAAGGCAAAACTACGGTCGTCAGCAACCTTGGCATCGCCATAGCAGAAATCCGGACAAAGGTCTTGGTCATCGATGCCGACCTCCGGCGGCCGCGCATGCACGAGTTGTTCGGTGTCTCAAACGAGCGCGGCCTGGCCGACCTGCTTCGCGAACAGACTCTCACAGCGGAGAACATCCAGGCCGCGATCCAGAAAACGGAGATCCCGGGTCTCGACCTCTTGCCCGCCGGCGCCCCCACTCACGCTGCGGCAAATCTCCTCTACTCTCCAAACACGTCCGAGCTTCTGACGAGACTGCGCAAACAGTACGATATGGTCCTGATCGACACGCCTCCCATGCTGCAGATGACCGATGCACGTGTGATCGGCCGACTTTCAGACGCCGTGGTACTAGTCGCGCGTTCGGAGCAGACGACGCGCGATGCCCTGGTCGCCGCCGCGCGGCGATTCTCTGAAGATCGCATTCGCGTTCTCGGAACCATCTTCAATGACTGGAACCCGAAGCGCTCAGCCAACGGATACTACGGCTATTACGCATACCGACCGTACGGTGACAAACAACAGGCGGCACTGGAGCGTGCCGCGAGCTGAGAACGTCAACCTATTACGGCAGGCAATCATAGCCAACGGAGTTACATAATACCATGCACACCGCGGCTCAAGGCATTGAGTCTCCTCGTGCTTTAATGCGTCAGAAAAGTCAATCAGAAAGATGACTGTTAGAGAACGACTTATTGCCGGTACTACCGCGGCGGGTTTGGGACCGCTCATCACGGCGTTCATTCAGCTTGTTAGCGTGCCGGCGTTCATGCGCACTTGGGGGGCGCACACCTACGGCGAATGGCTGCTCATGAGTGCCGTTCCCACGTATCTTTCCGTAACCGATATGGGATTTGGTAGCGTAGCCGGTAACGATATGGCAATGCGTATCGCCGCCGGGGATCGAGCTGGAGCGGTGGAAACATTTCAAAGCACCTGGGTACTAGTAACCTCACTTTCCCTGTTTTTTGCAGCAGTCGTGTCGGCCATTCTGCTTACTGTTCCTCTGGCGCAATATCTAAATATCACCTCAATTCCACCTACGCAAGTACGCCTCGTAATCGCGTTCCTATCCATTTACTCGCTGGCCAGTCTCCAAAGCGGTATGTTGCTCTCTGGATTCCGCTCCGACGGATACTATGCACTTGGGACCGCGAGCATTAACGCGATGCGGTTGGTCGAAAATGTTGCGACATTAGCGCTCTTGATGTTTAGAGGTGAGCCTGTGTGTGTCGCAATGGCAGCCGCGTTGATTCGCTCCGCTGGAACCGTCCTGCTCTATTTTGTGCTTATTAAAAAGCTCTCCTGGATGGAAACTGGCATGGGCCGTGCTTCTTTGCGCCGGGCGAAAGAGTTGATCCGCCCCGCAGTTGCTTTTACGGCCTTTCCGGCGGGGAATGCCTTGAGTATCCAGGGTATGACAATCGTTGTGGGATGCACGCTCGGTCCTATAGCGGTTGCGACATTCAATCCCATGCGAACGCTGTCGCGATCCGCCTATCAGATTATCGACGCGATCAAGAATGCTGTATGGCCGGAGCTGTCCGCTGCGTATGGAGCGAGGAATTGGCCGTTGGCGCGAAAGCTTCATCGTGCGTGTTGTCAGGTCGCATTCTGGCTAGCGTGCATTGCGGTCATTGCGTTGTCCATTTTAGGGCCAACAATCTTTCGTCTATGGACACATGGGCGCGTGGCAATGGACGTCCGGTGCTTTTACATCCTACTTGCAACCGTTATCGCAAGCTCGCTTTGGAGCACAAGCTCCGCCGTTTCCATAGCGGCAAACCTGCACGAGCATCTAGCAATTCTCTACCTCGCCGGAACCGCTGGCTCTCTTATGGTGGCACTTTTTTTGATGCCCCGTTTCAATATGGCAGGTGCTGCAACAGCCCTTCTCGCGGCCGATATTTGGATGGGATGCTTTGTCATAAGAGGCAGCAACCTTCTACTCAACGACAATACATCCGACTTCATGCGTTCAATGTTCGGCTTTCCCAGCTTGAGAGTACTGACCGCCCGTTGAAACCGAGGCATCCGAATCGCATCAGTCCGCTACTCTCGGCAAAAGAAGCAAAGGTTAGGCCAGGAATGCTCGTCGCTCAGATTGGCAATCGAACGCATTATGCACTTTCCGCATTTTCCACCGCCGAAACACACTCGAGGATGGGTATTCGGATCTTAGTATTCTCTGTGCCGCGGAATGCTCCGCCGCCAGAAAATGGCGCGAGACTTCTAAATGCAATTGGCTAAACCTTCGACGATTGGTGATCGTGTCAGTGTAAAAAGAGAAGTACGTGACGAGCACATTTTCAATTAGCAGTCGGTCAAACAGTACTCAAAGAAAAAGCCTTCTCGCGCTGGTGATCCCTATTTCACTCATGTTGAGTGCGGCTTCAGCGATGTTTGAAGGATGGATCGAAACAGGCATGCAGATAGGTGCCTTGACGACGCTACTTGCAATCGGCGTCTTGACAGGTGAGAAGCGGTTCATTGAGGGTCGTTTTTATCAGGAATCTAAGGTAGGCGGCCTGCTTCTGATTCTATTCGTGTGCTCGGCAACGGTCAGCAGCATCTCATCAGAGAATCAACTCTCCTCGCTAGCTTACGTTGTTGGAATCGCGATCTGTCTGCTGGTATGCAGTGGGGTCTGGATTCTCTCCCCCTCGGAACTGCTGAACGATTTGAAAATATACGTGATCGCTACCGCCATATCTGCGCTTGTAATCTGGAGGCTTACGCCAGACTTGGGCCGAAGATTTGGAGGAGTCGTCCACCCGAACTACTGGGGGCTCGTCTGCCTGAGCATCTTTTGCCTTGCCGCGCTGATCAAAAATCTCCTCTTTCGAAGTGCGATTCAATTGGTCAGCATCGCCATTATATTCGCGTCCCAATCCCGGTCTGCCCTGCTGTCTGTACTTGCCGCGTCCTGCGTGTTTGGATACTTTTGCTTTCGATCGGCTCGCATCAGTAAAGATATCAAGCTGCTGCTGATGGTTGGTATTGTCACTGGAACAATGGTGGCCTTCGCTACAGCAAAAGAGCAAATATACGATGAGTTTGCCAGCGCGTTTCGAATCAACGATCCGTATCGAGGTGTAGGTAGCGGGTTTTCCGGCAGAACCGCATTGTGGAGAGCCGGAATGGACGTCCTTGCCGCACACCCGTGGTTTGGGGTTGGTGCCCACATGGAATCGAACTTCATAAGTGTCGGCGGAATAACGCAGGCGCACAACGGCTACATTAACACGCTTGTACAATTTGGCACCATTGGCTCCGGCCTTTTCTTTGGCTTTTTCATACTTTCCTTCTGGAGATTGCTATGCCTGGCGCGAACTTCCGCCCCTGGTGCAAGCGTTGGAGTTGCGCTTGTGATTGGATATGCAGTGGAAGCGATCTTTGAGCCAAAGCTGCTTAACATCGGAAATCCCGTCTCGATTGTCGTGCTCATGTTTCTTCTTCGACCGGTCGGAAAAACGGAGTTGGGTAAAATAAACGGAGCCCCTTATCCGTACCCGGTACTCCTCTTCCGTTGATCCATCGGTCGGAAGTTATTCACTTAGCTAGGCATGTACCTGGTTAGCGAAAAGAAATGAGTACTGCATTGATGATACAAAGGATTTGCGGTCTGGCATTCGGGCCAACGCAATCGCGACCACTCAAAGCGGTGTCTGCTGGCATAGCGGTTCATCTAATTTTGCTCTATGGGGCGAGTTCTTCGACCGCGGGAGAAAACCCTAAAGTTCCGCCTCAAGCCGCGGCCGCGGGATATTTGACGAAAACATTCTCTAGCACGTTTTCTAAGGAGAGCATTGATCTTTACAACACTGGGCGCTCGGGGTTTGCGTGGTATCCGTCCCATTTTTTCGGACAACAACCTTCACGGCCAGAGAGCGTTCAAATAAATCCCGGCGACGGTATTGAACTCGGCGCTGGAGATCTCGCCGCTAGCTTTGAAACCGCGGCACCCGCGCGAACCGCCTCGCGCTGGGTGGGAGTGGCATTTGGAGGCGGTGCCTATTTTGAGGCCACGCTTAAATTTGATCCAGCGAGGACGGCCCAGCCAAACCGCCGCAAAGCGTGGCCAGCATTTTGGTCTTTGGCCATCGAACACGCTGCTAGTCTCGGTGGCCAACAGTGGCCTGGCGAGCTACCGGGTTACACGCACTTTATTGAAGCAGACTTCTTTGAATATGATGTTTGGGCCTTTTCACCTCGCCATTATTACGGTGGGGCAATGCACGATTGGTTCGGAATCTATAACAAAACATGCCCGGGAAGCAGCTTCTGCGGTGTCAGTAACGCGGGACGCGGCGGCACTCGCTTTACCAATTTTGTTGTGAAAACGCCTCAAACTACGGATTACACCAGATTCCATAGATTTGGCTTTCTCTGGGTTCCGGCGACCTCAACTAGACAGGGATACGCGCAATATTACTTTGATGGCATAGCAACCGATGATAGAGTCACATGGGACAAGTACACGGACCAGCCGCCGCCCCCGGGTCAGTCACCCTGGACGTTCGGCATCATTGATAAGCAGCACTTGGTGCTTATACTTACTACCGGCATAGGCCAGCCGATGACTGTCCGCTCAGTGGTGGTCTGGCAAGCAACGGCCGATAACAATCTTCTACAGTAGGCACTCATCTAGACCTACAACTCACAAGCCCATCGGAGAGCGCAGTATGCGAGCCGCCATAATTTACCCTCATCTAATTCACTACGCGCACATCCTATTCCAAGCGATGAAGACGTCCGGCTTGGAATTCGAAGTCATATACATGGCCTCAGGATCCACTACCAGACATGAGGAGAAAGCGAAACTATCGCGCGACCTCTACAGATATCAACTGGCTCATGATGGGCCGTATCAGGCTGTGGCATCGAATGTTCGCGCTCGCTTCTCTTGGAAGGCTCTGTCTCGCATTCGGCCGGAGGTAGTCATCATCAGCGGCTATCAACACCTCGAATGCTGGGTAGCGTGGCTCTGGGCGCTTGTCCACGAACGAAAAATAATCCTCTGGTGCGAAAGCAACGAGTTTGATTTTCCTCGGTATTGGATCAGAGAACTCCCGAAACGGCTGTTTCTTAGTCGCTGTGACCGCGGTCACGTCTACGGCGCCAGCAACAAAGCTTATTTAGCGAAGCTCGGAATGGCGCCGGAATACATCGAGAGCAGACGCGCGGTGGTCGACCCTAAGTTCTTCGTAACTCCTGAGCAAAAGCTCTATTCAACTGGAGCGGCGAAGAGGTTAATTTATGTCGGCCGACTGGCTGCGGAAAAGAATCTCAGCACACTATTCCGTGCCTTGGCAAAGACAGCACAAACTCGAGGCGGTGATCCCGGTCTCCGCCTGATTATCGCCGGTACCGGACCTCTCGACCTTCATCTTCGACACGAATGCGCGCAGCTCGGGGTCGACGGCATTGTCGAGTTCCTGGGGTACTGTCCCCAGAAAGATCTGCCATCTTTATTTCGGACAGCGGATTTTTGTGTCCTACCAAGCACACGGGAGCCTTGGGGTCTGGTTGCATTGGAGGCGATGCTGTCTCGAGTGCCCATTCTCGTGTCCACTCGGTGCGGCTGCGCTGCTGATTTGGTGATGCCCGGCACAGGTTGGACGTTTTCGCCGTGGGATGAAGATGAGCTTGCCCGGTTGCTGATGCAGCTCCCGGAGATCTCGGCGGGCGAGGTTGCCCGAATGGGCTCAAAGGCGCAAAGCGTGGCTTCCAGCTACTCCCCAGAGATTGCCGCTGGCTTGGTACAGCGATTAGTTGAAGATCTGGCAGCAAACGATAGTACACATCTTTTGGCAGCTCCGCAATATGAAAGCGCACAACAGAAGGATGATGGCTAACGTAGTATTCGTCACATCAATAATTGTTAGCGCCAGCCTTTTTGTAAAATATCTCCGCTAGCCTAACCATCGCCACTGTTAGCGTCATTGTGATTGCTATGCAGCCTGTCGCCAGAACCACAAACCAGTCAAGTCCGCTTCAGTCGGATGTCCCGCTAGTTGACCTCCGCCATCCCGACAGTACTGAGCTTGTTCGGGGTGCTCCACTGCTCATTGAAGCTTTGTGGTACTTCGTTGCGCTTCCTTTACTGAGATCTCATTGGATAACTTCCTCCGCCTTCCGCCGCGGCTTGCTCCGTATATTTGGCGCGAAAATCGGCAAAGGCGTATACATCAAGCCTGGTCTCCGAGTAAAGTTTCCCTGGTATCTCAACATCGGAGAGTATTCCTGGTTGGGGGAAGACCTCTGGATCGACAATTTGGCAGAAGTGACGATTGGACCTCACGCGTGTATATCTCAAGGTGCCTATCTGTGCACGGGTAATCACGACTGGTCCGCGACCAACATGAAGTTATTTCGAAAACCGATCGTCTGCGAACGTGGCTCTTGGGTCGGCGCGCGATCCGTAGTCTGCCCAGGCGTTGTGATCGGTCAAGGCGCGGTGCTGGCCGCGGGTAGCGTCGCGACCCGAAGCATTCCAGCATTCGAGATTTATTCTGGCAACCCCGCGTCTTTTGTAAGGCGCCGAAGGCTGGAGCAGAAATAGTTCCCTCATATGGCAGAGCCGGTATTCATCTTCTGTTCCGTCAACCGCCCGGAGATGCTCCACGAATCTGTACTCAGTGCTGTGAAGCAAACGATTTTAGGTCCAATCCTAATCAGTGTACCAGGGAGGGAACACGTCCTTCCGGAAACGCTCGCGTTACCGCAAGCGACCCTCATAATAAGTCCACGCGGGTTGCCAGCTCAAAGGAATGCGGCCCTTAATGCGATCAAGAATCCCGACACAGTGATCTTCTTTTTCGATGATGACGTCGAGATAGAAGAACACTACGCCGAGCGAATGCTGATGGCATACGCGTGCAACCCCAATGTCGCCCTCATGAACGGTACGAACATAGCGAGAGGCGCACGACCCGGATCATTGACGCGTCAATCTGCTCGAGAGCTGATCGCGCAGGCAATTGCCTCATTACCGCCTGCAGCGAGCCTGGAACGGTCGCGCACCGCTTACGGCTGCCGGATGAGTTTCCCAGGGCACTTACTGGGCAAAGTCTCGTTTGATGAGCGTCTCGCTTTGTATGGCTATCTGGAGGACTTCGAGTTCTCTCTTAAATGCGAGCGGTTCGGAAAAATCGTCACAAATAAGCTGGCGATTATGGCTCACATAGAAACCGCTGCAGGTCGCGTCGGTGTGTTTCGCCGTGGCTACTCAGAGATTGTGAATCCCGTTTACATCGCCTGGAAGCACCGGAACGGAAACAAGTTGCGGGCTTACTGTGGAGCGTTTAGACGAACGATCAGGAATGGTCTCAAACTGCATCAGCCGGCGGCACGAAAACAGTTGGCTGGCAACCTTCTGGGCTGGGGCAATGTAGCGTCGGGCCAGCTAACCCCTGAGCGGGTGACCGAGTTACGAGATTGAGATGCTTCCTTCGCACAAGCCTACACGGTAACTGCCATGCGAATCCTTCACATTCTTCGCACCCTCGATCCCGCCTGGGGCGGGCCAGTCGAAGGTGCACGTAACTTAACCGACCGCGCTCTCGCCCGGGGTTACACGGTCGAGATCGCTTGCCTCGACGATCCGCAATCTGCGTGGATTCCATTCTGGCGTCCAACAATTCACGCGCTGGGTCGGCGTAGGTCGATGTACGGCTTCAACAGGCACCTGGATGGCTGGCTAGCAGCGAATCTCTCGCGCTTCGACGCGGTAGTCGTCCATAGCATCTGGATGTACTTCAGTTATGCCGTCTGGAGTGCAACGCGCAGAGTACGCGTCCCGTATTTTTTGCTGATACATGGCGCCCTTGACCCTTGGTTTAAGGCTCAGTACCCGCTTAAGCATGTCAAGAAAACCTTGTACTGGAACCTCCTCGAGCACAAAGTCCTACGTGACGCGGAAGCCGTTCTATTTACAACCGAAGAAGAACAGCGGCTTGCGCACAATGCCTTTCAGCCCTATCATTGCAGGCCCGCGGTCATCGGGTACGGGATACTCGAACCGAAAGCCGATCCTACGTTTGATAAGCGCGTCATCATTGAGGCGCTAACGGCCAGCAACCCGGCTCTACGTAACCGCGACTTCATTCTCTTTCTGGGTCGAATCCATGAGAAGAAGGGGGTTGATCTTCTCCTAAAAGCGTTCGCTGCCGTCCGCCGCTTCTTCCCAAGAACTGCAATCGTCATCGCCGGACCAGGCAGCAACGGCCAGGTCGCACCCTTCAAGAATCTCGCAGCCTCCTTAGGAATCGCTGATGACGTGATTTGGCCCGGAGCGCTTTACGGCGATGTCAAGTACAACACGATGCGCGCTGCGGACGCCTATATTCTCCCCTCACATCAGGAGAATTTCGGTATAAGTGTTGTCGAATCACTCGCCTGTAGAACTCCCGTCCTGATTTCTAATAAGGTCAACATCTGGCGAGAGATTCAGCGCGCCGGCGCTGGCCTGATCGAGCCTGATGATCTCGAGGGCAGCACACAATTGTTGAAAAACTGGGCGGCGTTGACCCCTGCTGAGAAGTCTGCAATGCGGGTCAGTGCTAGGGCGTGTTTCGATGAAAACTTCGACATTACCTTCACGAGTGACCGCTTTTTTAGTGTTATTCTTTCCGGCGCTCGCCGCTCGCTAGAAGTTTCAATCCCAAAAAACAACAACTGTTCGGGCTCCAAATGCGCATTCTGATCCACGACTTCGCCGGTCATCCGTTCCAAATCCAGCTCAGTCGCGAGCTGGCCGCTCGCGGCCACGAAGTGACCCACGTTTACCCTCTCGGGCTGCAGGGTCCGAAGGGTCGGTTGCAATCGTCGCAAACCGACTCGGGCAATCTCTCCATCCGCCCGGTCCCTCTATCCGGCAGGTTCCGCAAGTACTCCGCCTCGCGTCGCTTCGTGGCCCATCGGAGATATGCTCGCGACCTGAAGCATATCCTCTCGCGTGAGTCCTTCGATGTCGTACTCTCCGGCAACACGCCCATTGACGTTCAGGCGGAACTGCTGTGGCACTGCCGGAGCAACGAAGTTGGCTTTGTCCACTGGGTGCAGGACGTATATTGCCGCGCGCTGGAGTTTTACCTGCGCCGTAAGGTCGGGGCGCTCGCCGCAGCCGCAAGTGCGCCCTTCCAGAAGCTCGAGCAACTCGTTGCCTCGCACAGCGATGCCACGGTGGTTATTGCGCGCGGATTCCGCAAGCTCCTCCTTGCCTGGGGCATTCCGCCCGACAAGATCACCGTGGTCGAAAACTGGGCGCCCCTGGACGAAGTGGACGTGCTTCCCCGCGCAAACCCGTGGAGCGAAAAACACTCGCTTACGGCCGACACCGTCTTCCTTTACTCGGGAACGCTCGGGCTGAAACACCGGCCCGATCTGCTCTATAAACTCGCGCAGTCGCTCGGCTCGCGGGCAAAAGTTGTCGTCATCACCGAAGGCGTCGGCCGCGAGTATCTGGAAAAACTTCCCAAGCTCGACAACCTTCTGCTGCTCGGGTTCCAGCCCTATGACGACCTTCCGCGTGTGCTCGCAACCGCCGATGTTCTCCTCGCAACCCTCGAAACAGACGCCGGCGAGTTTGCCGTGCCCTCGAAAATCCTGACCTACCTGTGTGCCGGGCGCCCGTTGCTGCTGGCCGCGCCGCGCGACAATCTGGCTGCCTCGGTCGTCGAGCGAAGCGGCGCCGGGTTCGCCGTCAGTCCGGATAATCCTGACGAATGGCTCGCCGCCGCTTCTCGGTTAGCAGAAAATGCATCGGTCCGGCGCGGGCTCGGTGTTCGCGCCCGCCAGTATGCGGAACAGCAGTTCGATATCTCGCGCATCGCCGCCACGTTTGAACAGATCCTGAATCGCGCCTGCGTGCGCCCCGTCGTCCGCCCCATACCTTCTCCCGGAATCCAGCCCGAACTCTGAGAGACATTCTGATGGCTACAAAACCTGTATTCGCCGCTTCGCTCGCAACCTCGGTCGCGTCCGCCGTGGGTGCTTCCCCCAAGCGTGCGGCCTGCTTGACATCCGCCTGCATTCTTCTGTCCGATGTAGCAGGTTTGTTGCTGGTGACGGCGCTTACCGTTCTCGGGCGGCACATCGCGACGCCCGGGTATCGCATAAGTTCGTCGTTGCAGTTCCTGCCCTTTCTGGCCATATTCTTTCCAGCTTCTCTGGTCCAGGGTCTATACCCCGGCATCCTGATTCATCCGGCTGAGGAAATACGCCGCGTATTCTATTCGCTCTGCACGGTCTTTCTTGCCTGGGCCTCCATCCTTTACCTCTGGCATGCTCAAGACCTCTATTCGCGCTCGGTCTTCCTGGTGATCTGGGCGCTCGGTCCGGCCGTCATTCTGTTGTTCCGCCACGTGACCCGGACATACTGTAGCGGCAGGAGCTGGTGGGGAATCCCTGCGGTGATTCTGGGTTCCGGAGCGAACGCCCAGCGAATCGCGCGCAAGCTGCGCGACGGAATGATGGGCGTAAAGGTCGCCGGCGTCTTTAGCGAACGGGAAATACTTTCCTGGACGAGCGACATGCCGCCGGTTTTAGGCGACCTCGAATCCGCTCCCAGCATCGCAACCACGCGCATCGCGCAATACGCCATCGTGGCGATGCAGGATAAATCGAACCGCGAGCTGCAAAAGGCAATTCAGGATTACTGCCGCGGATTCAGCCACGTTCTGATCGTGCCCGACATGCAAGGCGTCTGCAGTCTGGGCATACAGGCGCGTGAAATCGCAGGCGAGCTCGGCTTGCAGCTTCCCCAACGCCTCTTTCACCGTGGCGCGGGCATACTCAAGCGCTCGCTCGACATCGCCGTCAGTGGTTCTCTCCTGCTGCTTCTCTCGCCGCTGTTCGCGGCCGTCGCGGTTGCCATTCGGCTCACTTCAAAAGGCCCGGTGTTTTTCGGTCATTCCCGCTTTGGACGCGACAATCGGATCTTCAAAGCCTTCAAATTCCGCACCATGGTTGTGAACGCCGACCGCGTTCTTGCCGAACATCTGCAGTCGCATCCGGAACAGCGCCTGGAATGGGAGCGCGATCACAAGCTGAAGAACGATCCCCGGATTACGACGGTCGGCAAATGGCTCCGCCGTTATTCGCTCGACGAACTGCCGCAACTGTTCAATGTCTTTGGTGGTCAGATGAGCTTGGTTGGCCCGCGCCCCATCGTGTCCGCCGAAATTCCGAAATATGGTCGCGGTTACAACCTGTATACGCGCGTCCTGCCGGGTATCACCGGTCTGTGGCAAGTATCCGGACGTAACAACACGACCTATGACGCGCGTGTCGCCTTCGATGAGTACTACGTCTACAACTGGTCCATCTGGCTGGACATGTACATACTAATCCGGACCGTCAAGGTCGTCCTGACAGCCGACGGCGCTTACTGAACCAGAATTTCGTGGGGCCGGTAATCCTGCCGGCAAGCCAGCTTTTCTAGCTGGCTTTTTAACTAAGTCTTCAAGAAAGGAAAAATCCTGAGTGAGAAATAAACGTGTATTAGTCGGAGGCGCCGGTGGATTCATCGGCGGCCACCTTGTGAAGAGACTGAAGTCGGAAGGCCTTTGGGTCCGGGGCGTCGACGTCAAGCGGCACGAATACGCCGAATCCCAAGCCGACGAGTTCATTGTCGGCGATCTGTGCGACCAGGAGATTGCGCAGCTCGCCGTCGAAGGGATTGACGAAGTGTATCAGCTCGCTGCCGATATGGGCGGAGCTGGATACATCTTTACTGGTGAGCACGATGCCGCCGTGATGTACAACTCCGCCAAGATTAACCTGAACGTGCTCGAATACGGCCGGTTGGCGGGTGTTCGGAAATTTTTCTACTCCTCCTCCGCTTGCATGTACCCGGAGTACAATCAGCTCGATCCCGATAACCCCAAGTGTTCTGAGGATTCAGCCTATCCCGCCGCTCCGGACAGCGAGTATGGTTGGGAAAAGCTGTTCAGCGAACGCCTCTATCTCGCCTATTCGCGCAACCATGGCGTTCAGGTTCGGGTTGCCCGGTTCCACAACATCTTTGGCCCGGAAGGCACCTGGACCGGAGGCCGCGAGAAAGCTCCTGCCGCCCTCTGCCGCAAAATCGCGGAAGCTCCCGATAGGGGCGAAATCGAAATCTGGGGCGACGGCAAGCAGACTCGCTCATTCCTCTACATCGACGAATGTGTCGAGGGGGTACGGCGTCTCATGGAGTCCGACTTCTCCGGTCCGGTCAATATAGGATCCGAGGAAATGGTGACCATCAACCGGTTGACCGAAATGATCATGGAAGTGGCTGGCAAACAAGTCTCCATCCGCCATATCAAAGGTCCGTTGGGCGTTCGGGGCCGCAATTCTGATAACCGCTTAATCCTGGAGAAGCTCCACTGGTGCCCCTCGCAGCCGCTCAAAGCGGGCCTGGAAAAGACTTATGCCTGGATATCGGAACAGGTCGCAAAGGCTCGCGGCGAGGAACTTGTAGAAGCGCTGGCCTAGATTTTTTCTCCCTTTCTTTTCTTCGGTTTAGCCCATTCCCCCACGCTCGGCGGCACATCCGCATGCGAAAACGCGAACGGTATGACAACTCGTCTAATCGATCGCGCCGTCGAGCGCCCCACCCCCTCCGCCAAGGTCGTGTCGATCTCCAAGGAGGATTCGGCCGAGCTGGAAGCTCTCAAGGGATCCCTTATCGCCGAACACCAGCCTGCCACGCCAACTGAATCCATTCTCGTCAACGAAATGGCCGAAAACCACTGGCGTATCCGCCGGGCGCGGCGCATCGAGGCGGCCCTTGTGAATAGCGGCGAATTCAACATGGCCCACCTGAATGCCGTGCATCGCCTCATCACCGGCGCCGACCGCGCATTTCACCGGGCTCTCAACGCGCTTCGCCGGATGCAAAAAGACCGTGGCTTCGTTCCGCAAAAACAGCAGTCTGGCTCGCGGAGCGAGTCCGCTTCAGCGCTTGGCTTCGTTCCGCAAAAAGCCGCGAGCGCGGAAGCCGGCTGGATGTCGTCCTTTTTGTCCGAATCTTTCGTCGAGAACCTGCTGAACGGCCTCGAACTGCCCGAAACGGATCCCATTTTGGCTGATCGGTCCCTTTAACGGTCCATCAAAAAGCCGAAAACCGGCTCCAAAATTCAGGTCAGATCCCGGACCACGCTCGAAGTGTGTCACTTCATGCCCATTAACCTCAGGCACGACGACCCTCACTACCGCTTTCTGGCGAACACGCTGTCCCGCCGGCCAGCCGAGGCCCGCCGCCAACTCGCTGCGAATGGCTGGAACTGGCATAAACTGGCTCGCATTGCCGCCGACGAAGCCGTCCTGTCCGCCCTCCACTCGCATCTCTCGGACCTCCAAATCTTTTCCGAACTTCCCGAGGACATACGGGATTTCCTCGCGAGCTACGCGCAGATCAACGCCGTCCGCAACCGGCAAGTGCTGGAGGAGCTTGAGTCACACGCCGTTCTCCTCAATTCGGCCGGTATTAAACCGGTCGTGCTCAAGGGCCTCGCTTTTCTCTTAACCGGCGTCTACGCGAACCAGGCCGATCGCCTTCTGCTCGACATCGATCTTCTTGTTCCCGAATCCCAGCTCAACCAGGCGTACGGTCTTTTTCTCCGGCAGGGACTTCAGCCGGAGAATCGAGATCCTCTTGCATTCGCTCGTCATCACATCCCAGCCCTTCGCCATCCAAATCGCATCACACTCGAGTTGCACCGCCAGTTGAGTAAAGTGTCAGAACCCGTCCTGCTCTCGCCCGAACAAGTTATCGCAAGAGCCCGCCCTTTTCAGCTCGGAAAAGCAACCGTCCGTATCCCTCACCCTGACGACTTGATGGTTCACCTTGTCGTTCATTCGCAGCTTCACCATGGATACAGCCATCGCATTTGGCCGCCGTTACGGGCCCAATATGATCTCTTGTTATTGCAAAAACGATTTACGAATGAACTAAACTGGCCTTCCATCCGCGCCCGCTTCGAGAAGATTCACAAAGCTGCTCTCCTCGATCTCCATCTCCTCCAGATTCGAAACACACTCGAGCTGGAGCCGCCATATGCTATTCCGCTATGCACCGCAACAAAGCTGCGGCGCTTACACCGCCGAATACTCTGGCGCACACCGCCAATCCGCTTTCTGGATCCGGTCTTCCTTTTTCAATCGATATTTCGGAACAGATTCGATTTGGCCTCGAAGCTGCTACGCTCAACGACAGGCCGGAATTTTCTGCTCACGCTCCCCTTCCGTCCATTCCTCTATCGCAAACTGATATCCAGCTTTCAAAAATGATTACATTTTGTTCGCGCCACGTTAGCTGCTGAGCTGCACACGGTAAGCGCCACCGGTCTTATCGATTTCGCCAAAGACTATGACTAGAGGCCGGGAAGTACGAGCACCTTGCCGTGAGGATCGGATTCCAACTTGCGGTACGCATCAATGATCTGGTCGAGCGCGAAGCGTCCGGCGATTTCACTGATGATCGCGTGTCTCTTTGCGGCCAGGGTGAGCCCCTCGGAAATCAGGGCCGGAAACTCGGAGACACCTTCCACCCAATGCATCCCGTTGTACTTCGTGACAAAAAGCGACCCGGAAAACAGTTGATGGAGGTTGACGGCGGGCAGCGGACCGGCCAGTTCCCCGTAACTGATCAGGCAGCCTCGCGGCGCGAGCAATTGCAGGCTCGTGTCGTAGGTGGGCGCTCCGATAGGATCAAACACGGCGGCAACACCGCGGCCGCCGGTATATTCGCGCACCGCCGCACCCACATCCGCCATAGCACGATCGATAACGTGAACGGCCCCCGCAGCGCGAACGGCGTCCACGCGTTTGCCGCTGGCGATACCGATAACTTTGACTTGCCGACTTGCCAGAATAGCCACAAGCATTCGACCAACTGCGCCGGCGGCTCCCCATACGACGGCTTCCCTTCCTGTGAGCGGCCAGACGCGCGCAAGCCCGCCGGCGGTGAGGCCGGCCACTGCCAGGCTCGCGGCATCTTCGAAGCTGAGGCCGTCGGGAATCGGCACGAGCATAGAAGCCGGCGCCGTCACAAAAGTCGCGCATGATCCGATAACCGCTGCCCAGCACACCCGGCTTCCCACGGATATCGGCGTCTCAGGCCCGGCCGCGACTACAACCCCCGATCCCTCTCCACCAAGCGGATACGGAAAGGGCAGGCGAACGGGATAGTTGCCGGAACGAATCAATGTCTCGGCATGATTCAGGCCGGCGGCCTCGACTCTAATCAGCGCCTCGCCTACTCCCAGAGGAGGCAGTTGCTCGACAGCGACCTCGATCACCTCGGGGCCGCCGGCGCGGAGCGCGCGGGCAACACGGCGCTGAGTAGGTTGATTCAAAACACTAGAACTACGGTGTCGGAATTTGTGGGAACTCGGCTCCATTCGCTTCACTCGCCTTTTCCGATGCAGGCACGTTAATGCTCGACAGCGGAATCCGGCGCGCGGGCTGTTTTGAAAAATCCCACAGCGTGTTGTTCATCACCGCGTAGTTATCGGTTTTGAGCTGCTGCCCATCGCGCAATACCAGCACGATCGGCGGGGCGGGCGGCATCGGCGGAGCTTCCGAGGCCGACGAATAATCGGACTGCTGAGCGTTTCGCAACTCTTCTATTTCCGCGGTCAGTCTCTGAATCTGCTCGCCCAGCCGGTTCTCCGCCATGACCGCAGCCTGTGCGTTTCCATCGACAGGGGGAGGAGGTTCGAAACTGCTGTCGTACGCTAAATCCGGGTAGTAATACGGCGCCATGAAATAGGCGAAAGGAAGTCCCCAACCGGCATTTCGCCCGCGGCGGCCGCGTTCGGCATAACCCCCGTTACTTCGGCCCGTGTAAACACCGGAACGATACCCGTTTCCGAATCCGAAACCGGGACTTGGCGCCGGTCCGATGCGGCCGACACCGCCGATGGGCGCCGGACCAACTCCTCCGATAGGCGCAGGACCGCTGATGCCGTAAATGGGTGGCAGTCCCGCCGGAGATCTGCCATTCACGGCATGTGCTCCGCCGGCATGCCCTCGGGCTTGCGGCGGCGCGCCAAGCAGCCCGGCCGCCACCACGAAGGTAAGCGACGAAACGAAAAAAAAGCGATTTGCGAGACGCACTCGAGCACCTCTGCTACCAGCCTAGCGCTGATCTACGGCTTCGATCACTACATCGTATTAGACGCGTTCACGTATCGAAAGGTGCAAACCAGCCGCCGCTACAATGGGAGTTCCCATGCGGATTGCCCTCGCACAGATCAACAATACCGTGGGGGACCTGGACGCTAATGCAGCAAAGATACTGGACTTCGCGCGGCAGGCGGAGCGCCGCGGCGCTGAACTGGTAGCGTTCCCCGAGCTCGCACTCACCGGGTATCCTCCCCGGGATCTCGTCGAAAAGCACTCATTTCTGGAGCGTACGGCCAAGACCCTCGACTGTCTCGCTCGGGACTCAGCCGGCCTCGATGTAACGCTCGTTGTGGGTTACGTGGGGAAATCGCCCAAAACGGCGGCTATCCGCGCGCAAAATGCCGCCGCCGTGATCGAACAAGGGCAAATCGTCTTCCGGCAATGCAAGATGCTATTGCCGAATTACGATGTCTTCGACGAGGGCCGTTTCTTTCAACCAGCCGATTCTCAAGACGTTTGCACGATTCGCGGCTGTCGGGTGGCCATTGCCATCTGCGAAGATGCGTGGAACGACAAGCAATTTTGGGAACGCCGGCGTTACTCGCGCGATCCGATTGAAGAGCTGGCGCAAAAAGGCGCCGAGTTGATCCTGTCGATCAATGCCTCTCCGTGGAACATTGGCAAGCGGGCCCAGCGCGAAGCCATCTTTCACGCCACTACGCAGCGGTTCGGGCTGCCGGTTGTCTATGTCCACATGGTGGGCGGAAACGATCAACTGGTATTCGACGGCACCAGTTTCGCGATGACGGCCCAGGGCCAGCTCGGAGCCCAGGCTAAGTCTTTCGCAGAAGACCTGGTTCTCTTCGATACGGCGACCGGGCAGGGCGATTACCATGCCATTACCATGAGCCAGGACGAGGCCGCGTTTGAGGCGCTGGTACTGGGCACGCGGGATTACGTCCGGAAGTGTGGATTCCGCAGCGTGCTCGTGGGACTAAGCGGCGGTATCGATTCCGCGCTGGTGGCGGCCATCGCGGTCGAGGCCGTGGGGAAAGAGAATGTAATGGGCGTGGGAATGCCGGGACCATTTTCCTCCGAACACAGCATCACAGATGCCCGCTCGCTCGCGCACCATCTCGGCATTCGGTTTGAGGTGGTCCCGATCAAGTGCGGCTATGACGCGATGGTTCACACGTTGCAGCCGCTCTTTGCCGGATACAGCCCGGATACAACGGAAGAGAACCTTCAATCGCGATTGCGCGGAATGGTGCTGATGGCGCTCTCGAACAAGTTCGGCTCTCTCGTGCTCACCACCGGCAACAAAAGTGAGATCGCGGTTGGCTATTGCACGCTTTACGGCGACATGTGCGGCGGACTGGCTGTGATCAGCGATGTTCCAAAGACCATGGTGTATCGCCTGGCGCGGATTGCGAACGAGCGCTACACAAAGCGTGGTCTTTGCGGGCCGATTCCTGAGAATACGTTCACCAAGCCGCCGTCCGCGGAACTGAGGCCGGATCAGAAGGACACCGACAGCCTGCCTGAGTATGAAACGCTCGATGCGATTCTGTCACGATACATCGAGGGATATGAATCGGTTCCCGAGATTGCATCGCAAATCCATGTACCGGAGGAGCTGGTGCGAGACATTATCCGGAAAGTAGACCGGAACGAATACAAACGGCAACAGGCCGCGCCGGGCCTGCGTATCACTCCCAAAGCGTTCGGCGTTGGCCGCCGCTTCCCCATCGCACACAGGTTCACGGAATGAAGTTTTCTTTCTTCACACTTGCAATCGCAGGGTTCGTGTTTGTAAGCGGTGCTCCTGCGCAGAATTCGCCGGTTCAGCGAGTCGGCCCGGTAAACGGGGGCGGCTTCCTGCTGAATAGCGGTTGGACGATTCGCCCGGCTGGCGATCAGGTACCGGTCGACACGTTTCCGATGAGCACCGCGGTCTCGAACAACGGGAAGTATCTGCTGGTTCTGAACGGCGGCTACAATCCGCCCTCTGTCAGCGTAATCGATATCGAGCAGAAGCGTGAAGTGGGCCGCACTCCCCTGCCCGACTGCTGGCTCGGCCTGACTGTGTCACCCGACAAAGATTTGGTGTATGTGGGCGGCGGCAGCCGCGCGATGGTGTACGAGCTCGCGCTCGATCCCGCTACGGGAAAACTGACGCGAACGCGCGAATTCGCCGCGGTTCCCGATTTGTCGAAGAAAGGGAAAGCCTTCATTGGCGACGTTGCGGTGGCGCCGGGCGATCACCTGCTGTATGCCGCAGATCTTTACGACGACAGCATTGCGGTTATCAATCTTCAATCGGGGAAGCTGATCGATCACTGGAAAACCGGCCGGCGTCCGTATCGCATTGTGATTCCGCCGGGAGGGAAAGAGCTGCTGATCACCAGTTGGGCGGATGGCGCGGTGTATCAGCACAATCCGGTCAGCGGAGTCGAGCTAGGGAAGACGCGCATCGGTCCACACTCGAGCGGTATGGTCTGGCTGAACAAACCGGCCCCCACGGCGGGTGAAGGCTCCCCATCGTATGTCGCACGGGTGTTTGTGGCGGCGGCCAACACGAACAATGTCTACTCGCTCGGTGTAACCAGCGATGGCCAACTGAATTTGCTCGAATCGATCAATGTGTCGATGACTCCGATGCATCCGCTCGGCATGACGCCCACCGCGATAGCAACCGATGCCGCCGGGAAACGGCTCTATGTGGTTTGCTCGGATGCGAATGCCGTGGCGGTGGCGGACATTTCCGGGGCGCGCACGAAAGTGCTCGGATTCATTCCAACCGGCTGGTATCCGACAGCCGTGCGCGTCTTGCCAAACGAGCTACTTGCGATTCTGAATGGAAAAGGCCTGGGGAGCCGTGCCAATCCCGATGGACCGAATCCGACACAAAAAGCGCAACCGCTGTATGAAGGCGGCCCGGTGGTGGCTCACGGATATGTGGCGCACATCCAGACCGGAACCGTGGGCTTCGTTGCGGCGCCGGACGAGAATCAGCTTTCCGAATTCACCGCTACGGTGCTCAAGAACTCGCCTTATCGCGATGAAATGATTTACGGACCTGTGGAAGACGAGCAGGTAGCGTACTTCTCGCGCCTCCAAGAGCACGAGTCTCCCATCAAGCACGTGATCTACATCATTAAGGAGAACCGCACGTACGATCAGGTGCTGGGCGATATGGCAAAGGGCAACGGCGACAAGTCGCTGAGTCTTTTCAGTGAGAGGATCACGCCCAATCTGCACGAACTGGCGCGCGAATACATCCTGTACGACAACTTTTATGAAAACTCCGATGTGAGCGCCGAGGGCCATAATTGGGCGGCCGCGGCGATCGCGCCCGACTACACGGTGAAGATGTGGCCGAATAGCTACGCTGGGCGGCGCAAGACCTACGATTACGAAGGCGGCGAACCCGCGAATACGCCCCCCGCCGGGTACATTTGGGACAACGCGCTGCAAGCGGGCATTTCTGTGCGGGATTACGGCGACTGGGTGACGAATATTCCGCTGAAAGAAGTGACCGGGCCGAAGCAGGTGAACGCGGTACGGGATCCAGCACTGGTGCCCATTACGGACATGAACTATCGCGGCTTCGATCTGGACTACCCGGATGTGAAGCGCGCTCAGGAATTTATTCGGGAGTGGAAGGAGTTTGACGCAAAAGCGCAAGCGCCGCAATTGTCAGTCTTGCGGATGGGCAACGATCATACGGAGGGAACGCGATCCGGAGCGCTGACCCCGTTCTCTTACAATGCGGATAACGATTATGCCGTGGGAATGCTGGTGGATGCGGTCTCCCACAGCAAGCTGTGGCCATCCACCGCGATCTTCATTATCGAAGACGACGCGCAGAACGGGCCGGATCATGTCGATTCGCATCGCGCGCCCGCGTGGGTGATCTCGCCATACACGCACCGCGGCATCGTCGATTCCACGATGTACAACCAGATGAGCGTGCTTCGGTCCATCGAAATGATTTTGGGTCTGCGCCCGATGACTCACTTCGACGCAGCGGGCCGCACCATGTTCGGGACCTTCAGCCGCCAGGCGGATACGCGGCCCTATACGGTCATTTCGCCAAAGATCTCGCTCACCGAACGAAACCCGGCCAATGCTCCGGCCGCAGCCGCATCGAATAAAATGGATTTTTCCGACGCAGATCTGGCGGATGATGACGAGTTGAACGACGTCCTGTGGCGTGCGATTAAGCACACCGATCCGCCCCCGCCGACAAGGAGTATGTTTGCGCGGTAAGACCGCTCCCTAACGGTCGCGGTTCTGTTGCGCTGATTCGGCGGCTTTGGCGCGGGCGAGCCAGGATTCATACATATAACTGTCTTGTTGCGACTCCCACACGGCTTTCGGAACAGCATATAGCTCCTCGCGCGGAACGGCCGGAATATCGGCGCCCAAGGCAATCGTTCCGCCTTCGCCGTGTTCGTTCGAAAGACTCTTCGAATCCAATTTATTCTGCGCAGCCCATTCGCTGATGTGGGTCTCGGGCATGGACTGAATCTGCTTACGCGTCCAGTTCGGAAATTTGAGCTTTTCTTCCAGCCAAAGCGCGGCCGTCTTGGTGACAAAGTACGGGCGGTGCCCGCCGTCCGGCACGAATGCGAAATCGAAAACGTCCTTCGAAGAGCCCAGTTCGTGGATGGTCTGTTTCCGGAGGTCTTCGAAGAACTGCGGCCCGTGATGAGGAATGTCGACAGTTGTGTCAGCGGAGCCGTTCAGGATCAGGGTGGGACCGCGCTTGGCGTTGAGCGCAAACAGGACGGCGCCCCGGTCGCCTAAGAATTTCAGCGACTGATAGGGAATCGCCTGACACATCTTTTTGCCGCTCGAGTCCCAGTAGCCGCCCGGTCCATCGAGATCGCCGCCGCCCACCAGCACGCAGGCGTGCGCCTGGGTATCGATCGCGCACGCAATCGAAGAGAGAAACGAACCCATCGAATAACCCAGAATGGCGATGCGTTTCGGATCGACGTCCGGGCGCTGCGCAAGATAGGCAACGGACTGCATGATATCGGTAAACATGAGTCCGGCCATGCGGCGCGCCATATCGTCAGGCGCAACGTACTGATCGTGCTGGCTCGTGCGGGACTGGCGATCCTTGTTACGCTCGTATTCGCCGATAGGATCGTACGTGAGGACGACTGCCCCGGCTCGTGCATAGAGAATACCCGCCCAATACGCGTACCAGGAAGATTTATCTCCGCCATGCCCGTTTACGATTACCAGGGCTGGATGCTGCGCAATGGTGGCTCCCGCCGGGTGATACACGATGGCCGGTACACGCAGGTCGCAGGCGGTCGCGTAGGACACGCGGTCGGCCGTAACGCCGGAAGCCGGAGAGAACTGACCGTATGACTTCGCCCTTAGCTCCGGGAGCGGCTGCGGTATGTGAAACGTGTTCTCAATTTGGGTGCGCAGCTCCTGCCAGTTAGGCCGGGGAGCAGAAAATGCCGGGCAGATCAGGCAGAGAAGAAGCGTGAATTGACGTACAGCCACCGACTTCATGCTAACCAATCCGTTCGACGTGTAAAACGGTATAAGAGGTCCGACGGCGTGAACAAGCGAGTTCTGATCCCTTTTCGTCACTTACACAAACTGAAACCATACGAAGAGGCAGCACGCGCAGCCGGCCTGGATCCCGTATCGAAGCTGACCAATGAACCTCTGCACATGGACGATGTGGCAGGCGTACTCTTGATGGGCGGCACCGATGTAGACCCGCGGCTTTATGGACAAGAAGCGGGGCCAGAGACTGACCAACCTGACCGGGAGCGGGACGAGATCGAACTGGATGTGATCGATCAAGCCATCAAACGAGACTTGCCGATTCTTGCGATCTGCCGCGGATTGCAGATCCTGAACGTTTATCACGGCGGGACGTTGATTCAACACCTGGCGTCCTCGGAACACCATCATCCGGAAAACGGGGACCGGGCTGCTCCCGTGCATGAGGTGACTATCGAGCCCGACAGTCTGTTGGCCCGGATCGCCGGCGCGACCCGCTGGAACGTGAACTCCCGGCATCACCAGGCAGCAGACAGTGTGGGCGCAAACCTGAGCGTTTCGGCACGCGATGCGGAGGACGGGACCATTGAGGGTCTGGAACGCCTCGATAAACGATTCATGCTGGCGGTTCAGTGGCATCCGGAAGACCAGATCCTGAAACATCCCGAACAGTTGAAGCTGTTCCGCCGGTTTGCGGAAGCGGTGACCAAAGGTTAAAGGCGTACCGGGGTGGAGTGAATCCTCCCCGTGACCTTTTTATGCCACGCAGCGTCGCGCCACATACCAACGAACTGCGGTCCGCAGAAGTTACTGGTCGCGATGGAGACCCAGCGTCCAGTGGCCGCCGCGGACTGCACGCCCACCTCGCACAGTTCCTTGATCCAGTCCCACGCGAGTAACGGCCAGTCTTTATAATCGACGACGCTCCAGCATTCGGTCGTAATCAGCGGCCGGCCGAATGTACGCGACCACTCAGCGGCGAGCTGAATTCGCTCTTTCAGCTTCGATTGCCAGAACTGAGGATTCGATTCGTAGAGACGCCGCCCGTTGTCCACCAGGTGCTCGTAGCCTTTCAGATCGAAGCGCTCGTAATGATAGTCGATTTTGTCGTTGAAATCCGATGATTGCGCCATCCAGATGTGCAGTTCCATGAAGTCGAGCATCGATATATCCTGCTGCTTCCAAGTGCTCCATTCAGAGGTTTGCGAGAAGGTGTAATCCAGATTCGGATATGCTTTGCGCACGACATCAATCGCTTCGCGCATCCATTTCGCGCCTTGCGCGCTGCTTCGGGTTAGGCCCTTGGGCAGGAACGGCGCCCAGATATCGAGCGGGAATTCGTTGCAAAGATCTACATACAGCAGGTGATCGACCAGCCCGGCGCCAGCGATGCTGTCGAGCGTCGCTTTCCAGATCCGGCCGTGATCCTGCGCGCTCCGAATGTGCATGCGCGTATTGCCGGTGTCCTGCCGGAACCACGTGGAGAGGCCGACGCGTAGCCTGCGATCGGCGCATTTCCGGATGAACTGGTTGAGAGCGGGCTGGATCTGGACGCGATTCTTCGCGGGGCTTCCCCAATCCTGAACGCTCCAGACGGGCAGTAATTCCCAGACGCGCTCCAGCGCGGCGGCTACCAGGTGCGGGAATGCGTCTATGCGCACCGCATCGTATCCGCGCGCGACTAACTCATCGAGCGCCTGGTCCCAGTCCTCGTAGCCTGCTCCGGGCCAGCGCCTTTCGAGCCACGAGAAATCCCACATGGTGATGGCAAGCGGCTTCTGAATATTCCGCAGACGCGTTGTGGGCTCGGCATTTATTCCCGCGCCAATTGCCGAGCCCGCGGCCGAAGTGAGGAAGTTACGCCGGTTCATGAGCGATTCCGTTGAGCGTTGACAGCGAAGTCAATTGTCTCCCATCGGAATCGAAGTTTGCCGGATCGAGCCACGCTTCGAAATTCGTCTTGCGCTGCGGCCATTCGCGATCCAGCATCGAAAACCAGGCAGTATCCCGGTTCTTGCCTTTGACAATCATGTGCTGGCGGAACAGACCTTCGAATTGAAAGCCGTAGCGCAGAGCCGCCCGCCGCGACCCCCGGTGCATCGCGTTACATTTCCATTCCAGGCGGCGATAGCGCAGATCCTCAAAAACGTATCGCGCGATGAGGTAAATCGCTTCCGTGCCGCCGCGTGTGCGCTGCAAGGCCGGAGTGTAGAGGATATTGCCGACTTCCAAGCAGCGATGGACCGGCTCTATCCTCATCAGAGACAGATATCCGATTGCGCGCTGGGAAGCTTGATCGACAGCCGCAAAAAAGACCGCGCTGGTAGAGGACGCTTTCGCTTCCAGGCTCGACAAAAAAACGCCGTAATCTGGAAAGGGACCTTCACTGAGATACTCCCAGAGCTTGTCGTTTGCCGGCCCGCTCGATTGCTCCCAGAGCGCGGGCGCATCGCGTTCGGCATCCAGCGGAACAAGTTTAACGAAGCGGCCAGCGAGAGCAACACGATCTATAGCGAGCATCTTAGAGTTCACAAAGCAGGAGGCGCCGCGCAAGATCCGTGGTGACACCGTAAACCAGATGCGAGGCCAAGGCGGAAGCGTGACTCGATATTGGATATTCTATGGGCCCTTTCGAGAATCCAAGTGCCGGAACCATGGTTTCATCCGCGATTAGCCAAAGGGCCGTTCCAAACGCAAGCCCCAAACCGGCACTTGCGACTGGAAATGCCGCGACCGTCGCGCCATACATCGCGCCGCTCACCACACCCGTGCCGTAATGTGCGATCTCGCCGGCGAATTCCTTTTCAGAGTCTTCGAGATCCCGGTGCAACACGCTTCTCGACAGCTTGCGTGCGGCTTTGACCGTGGCCGGCTCGTCACTGGATTGCTGTTGTTGCCTGCTACGTTGGGAAGCGCGGCTGAGCATAGCCTGAAACTGGTTCATTGCCCAGGAACCGAGAACGCCCGCAGCGGCGCCGGCCGCCAGACCTTTCCAGACACACTGGCTCATGTTTTAAAGCTATCAGCTATCAGCCCTCAGCTCTTACCGCTTCCTGACGGTCGCGGCTCTGTTCGTTGCTTTTCGCGTCTTTCAGCGACACGCACCAGGAGCCCTCGCCGCGGCTTCTGGCGAACGGATCGTTCTCGATCTGAAACAGAATATCCAGAAAAGCGCCCGGCTGAAAGAGGCTGATGCGGTCGCCGAAATTCCATGCCTTGCAGGTAATCATGCGGCCGTTTTGCAGGAGCGGAATGGTCAAATGTTTTCCGTTGCTCAGTACTCTGGGCGCGCCGGCCACTTGGATCCGCTGCGCGCAGAAGATGGGATTCGAGTTTCCGAACCCGAAAGGCCCCAGCGAAAGCACTTCGGAGGTGGATGTGTCGTTCAACTCCGTGAGTTCCGCAAGCGCATCTATTGTGTATTCAGGGCACAGGTCTGAGGGTTCGAGTTTCGCCGCCGCGAACTCGGCGAAACGCTTCTGAAAGTCCTCCAGAGCGCCGGGGCGCAGCGTTAGTCCGGCGGCTTGCCGGTGGCCACCGAACTTGTGGAACAGATCCGGCATGCTTTCCAGTGCCTGCAGCAGATGAAACGCGGGAATGCTGCGGCCGGATCCGGTCAGAGATCCCGCTTCAAATCCGGCAGACTCCGAGGCGTCCGACAAAACGAAACAGGGCCTGCAAAATCGCTCGACCAAGCGGCTTGCCACTATACCGAGCACGCCCAGATGCCATCCGGGCGCAGCAAACACCAGGGCCGCATCACCCGTATTAACACGCTGCTCGCATTCTTCCAGAATCTGCTCAATGATGGCCGCTTCAGTCTCCTGGCGTTCGCGGTTGAGGGCGTCGAGTTTGCCGGCGAGTTCGCGCGCCTGAGTCTCATCCGCGGTTAGGAAGAGATGGATGACGTCCCGGGCGGTCGCCATTCGGCCAGCCGCATTGATGCGTGGCGCGACTCGAAAAGCGACCTGGTGCGCCGAAGGCGCTTCGCCGGTCGCCAGCCCAGCCACCTCCAACAAGGCGCGCAAGCCTGCATTCCGAACCTCCCGCAATCCGGAGAGGCCGTTGCTGACAATCACCCGGTTCTCGCCCGTAAGCGGCACGATATCGGCAACAGTCGCCAACGCAGCAATTTTCAAAAACGAACCCAGCAGCGCGGACTGCCTGCTCTGCGCCATGCCGCTGCGTTTGAGCAGCGCCTGTATGAGCTTCAGCGTGACGCCGGCGCCACACAGGTATTTATTCGGGTATTCGCAATCGGGCCGGTTCGGGTTCAGAACCGCGAAGCCGGGAGGTAGCTCGGCATCCGGAAGGTGATGATCCGTGACAATGACGTCGATCCCGGCCGCATTGGCGCGGTGGACCACAGCGTTGGCGCGAATGCCGGTATCGACGCTGATGATGAGACGAATGCCGTTGCGGGATGCTTCATCAATGACGTCCTGGTGAATCCCATACCCTTCCTTCAGGCGGTGAGGGATGTGAAATTCCGCGGCTCCACCGAGGATCTCAATAGTCTTTTTCAGCAGGACCACCGAGCACGTGCCGTCCACATCGTAATCGCCGCAAATAACGATCGGCTCCCGATTCTGAATCGCGCTCCAGAGGCGGGCCGCTGCCCGCTCCATATCACGCATGGAGAAGGGGTCGTGCAACGTATCGAGACGAGGAGACAGAAAGTCGCGCACGGCGTCCGGTTCCGTTAATCCACGCCGGACGAGCACGGCGGCGGCAAGCCGGTGCAGTTTCAGTTCGTTTTGGAGCTTTTCAACTTCGTGTGAAGGTACGTGGGGGAGAATCCAGCGCGCGGCCGGCCGCACCCACGCGACGGATGCGTTACGCGATTCCGATACCTGAACCATTGACGCAAACAGCCTCGAAGCCGGGCCGTTCCGACTCCCCATCGTTTGAGAAGAAGACGTACTTTCCGGCAACAGCCGCGGCAATCAGCGCAAGCGCGGCCATCAGGAAGGCGGCTGAATATCCGAAATGGCCCGCTACCGATCCAGCGGCAAGAGAACTGAGCCCGACAAACAAATCGCAAAACGCACTCATAAGGCCGATGGTGGAACCGTGCTGCCACTCGGGTGTCTTACGCAAAACGGTTGCGGCCGTAGAGGACCAGGGAAAGGAAAACCCAAATCCCAGGATAGCGGCTGCCAAAATCGCAATCGCAGGAGACGGACCCATGGCGATCGCAACCAGCCCAATCGCCATCGCGCCGATACCGGTGTAGAACGTAATGCCTGGGGCTATGCGATCGGGCAATCCGCCGAGGAAGAACCGGGAAAACAGAATCACCAGCGCATAACTCGAAAACGCCGCGGGACCCGAGTTGCCGTAGTGCGCCAGATGCAGGATGAGAAAGCCTGCAACTACCGGATAATGCACGTTGGCAAGCCCCACCGCAAGACCCGGCGGGATTAAGTCAGTTTGAAGCCAGGGACGCGCTCCTTCGTGAGGCGCCGGCTGGAACTCCTCCTTGACGAGCATAGCCATGACGAAAGCCGTACCTGCGGTCGTAAGCTGCAAAGCCGCGGCATGCTGGAACGAACCCAACCAGTGGCCAATCGCGGGCCCCGCGGAAACCCCGCCCCAAATCGCGCTGCTCAGATACCCAAGAGCCTGACCACTTCGCTCGACGCCTGCAACCTCCACGGCCCAAGCCGCAGCGCCGGTATACAGACAGGCTTCTCCAAAACCCTGCAGAATCCGCCCGAGATAAGCTCCTGGCAATTTCAAGGGCGCGAGATATGCCGCGCCTGCCAGCGCGCAGCTCAACAGGCCGAGCAGGAAGGTAATCTTCCGCCCTTTGCGATCGGCCAGCGGTCCGGAAAACAAGCGGCTGCCCAACGCGACAAACGAAAAGATACCAACCACCCAGCCCACAGTCTGATCGGAGCCGCCTAATTCATATTTGATATGCGGCGCTAACGCGGGCAAGACCGTTCCAATTCCCAGGAAGCCCAGAAACGTCGCGCCAATTAAAGACCAGAAACGCGCAGTAAACGCACTCTCCACCGAAGCCATCTGTAACAAGTGTATTTTGCGGGTGGTTTGTTGCTCAGGAAATCTGGCGATTAGCCGCAACACCCTCGATTTCCGCCTCAGCAGGTGTTTCAGGGGGTTGAATTGCGGAGATTGCTTCGGCCAGACTGGTCGCAATCGAATCGGAGCACGCGGAAGCTAGACGCTCTTTAATCTTTTCGGACGCTAATGGCGAATTCCAGAGACCCAGCACGATTTTTAGATGAGCATCGAGCTTCCGCAGCTTCCGGCAAGCGGCGCGCGCCTGAAAAATAGCGAAAGGCGGCAATGCGGAAACAAACGCCGCATCGACTCCTTTATTCAACGCCCGATGCAGCCAGTCGTCGCCGCTTCCCACGGGAACTACGTCGACATAGTGCCCGGCACGGCGCAACAAATGTGCCAGCATCAGGGCCACTAGTTCATCTGCCTCATCTCTCGCCGGGACACAGATAAAAGACATCTTCGGAGCGACATCAGCTTCCTCCGCCGGTGATTCCGAAGCAGCCCTGCTGCGCTCGCCCAAGTCGTCGATAATCTCGCGCGTGCTTTGCAACACGAAAGCAGCGCGTTCTTTATCCAGGCGCTCGCCATGGCGGTCCTGTTCGGCTGCGTAGAGGGCGGGAATCAGCATGGAATCGTATACGTCAAGAAGCGTTTTCTCTTTAAGAAGCGTTTCCGCCAACTCGGAGGCTCCATCTTCATCCAGAGCCAGTAATCGCTCGTAATATTGAATGGCCGGAGCAAGCACCGGCTCATCACCGAGCAATACGTGCAGGAACTCCAGCGGCGGAAGATGCCGCCCCAGCACAGCCAGGCAAACCGTCATCGGAGTGGAGAGCACCAGTCCGATAGGGCCCCAGACAAGCGTCCAAAAAGCGGCTGAGAGCAAGATGGCGAGCGACGAAATGCCAGTGCGCGTCGCATACAGCCAAGGCTCGACTACGCTCGATGTCATCCCTTCAATTCCGGCAAACAGAGCGACCACCAGCAGGGGCCGGTGCCAGCCACTAAAAACCGCCAGGCTCAAGATAAACGGACAGGCACCCGCTACCAGGGTTCCGACATAAGGAATGAAGCGCAGGCATGCACCGAGCACGCCCCAGAACGGCGCGTAGGGTACACCGATCGCATAGAGGCCCAGCCCGAGCAGGCAGCCAAACGTGCTGTTGACGAGAGACTGCGTCAGTAAATACCGGCTCACGCGCGTAGCTGCGTCGTCGAGGGCGGTGGTCATCACGACCAGATGTCCCTGCCCCATCAACCGGAACAGCCGGTTGCGCAATTGCCCGCGATTGATCAGCATGAACAACGTCAGTACAAGCACTGCGCCGGCAATGGCGGCATCATGGATGAGCGACGGACTCAAGACACCCAGCGAGGCCAGGAATCCGGAGTTCGTGCTGACAACTTCCACCGGCACGGGAGCGGGCGGCTGTCCCGATCCGGAGGGAGCCGGCCGGTTTTCGTTTAGTCCAGCCTTGAGATTTTCCAGGCTGTTCAGAGCTCTTGCCAGCCCCGGCCCGGCGGGATTCCGCAACCGTTGAAGCTTTTTCCCGATATTGGTCTGGTATTCCGGCAGCCGCTCCACAATTCCTGAGAGTTGTGAAGCTCCCAACCAAATCAAACCGGAACCTAGCGCAAAGACGAAGAGGAGGACCACGATGACCGCAGGTGTGCGCCCCAACTTCCAGCGCTCTAACCACGTCACGGGAAAGGTCAGCAAGAAGCTCAGCAGGACCGCCAGTGCAAACGGGACTAAGATCTCTTTGCCGAAATACAACGCGGCAATCACGATGGCAGCGATGAGGGCGGGCGACAGCTTCGACCGCTGCGTTCGCTGCTTGGGAGTTGCAGTGTAAGCCGACACGGATGCGCCTTCATTGTAGACGCTAATTCGACCGGGGCGCTTCAAGGCGCGTGGGAAGCAACAGATCGCGCAGCGTAAATTTCAGACTGGTAGCCACCTCAAAATAACCGATCATCATTTCATCCCAGCTTTGAGGACCGAACCGCACGGCTTTGGTGGGATTGGGATTGCGCGGATTATTCGCTGAGTTATCGAAATGCGCCGTGCATTCAATGGAAGTCCCGGCCGGCAGTGGAAGAGGTTTCTCGAGGTAGTAAGATAACTGCCAGTCGTAACTATAATGCGGAACACGCAAAAGTATTTGCCTTTCGCCGTCCGGATAAACAACGCGAAACTCGAACGATTTTCCACGTAAATGCATGTGCGGCAGCAGCGAAACGAGCGTCGCGTTTTGGTGAAGCATAGTCGAAGCATCGACGCGGTGATCCGGCGCCCCCGGCGGTATCAGAAAGCGTATATTCGCGGCGCCTAACATCAAAACGCGTTGCCGGGGCTGCGTATGTAACAAGACGAGACCCACGCGGCTGCGATCGCGGCCTGGCTTGCCGTTCGTTGTGTAGTGAATCTGAAGAACGATATCGCTTCCGGCTTTGATGAGCTTGGCTTGGCCTGGTCCCAGTAGTTCTGGAACTGCGCCGGGACCGTAACCTGCGAGAAACTCGCCTTGCGCGCGCACTCCTGCATCCTCGCCGGGCTGCAACGCAAATGGCACTCCCACCGGTTTTCCGCGCAGCCACGACGAACCGGGCTCGCGAATACTCGCGACAATGTGATGCGTGTGCGACCGGTCGCCGGCTCGCACTTCGACAAGATGCACCCAGGTGTCACGCTGGAAGCGGGTAGGGAGGATGACGTACTGATATGGCGACACGCCCGACGCCGGAACCTCAAAGGCGACCGGCATTTCGAAAACAATTTCCGGCTTGCCGATAGACCAACCCGGGGTCCAGCGGATAGGCGGGGGTGCTTCGCGCGGATCGCCCGCAGGCGCTCCGTCGTCTACCCAATTCGCAACGGTCTGTATATCCTGTTGCGACAGGTTACGGTCATTTGAGAAATGTCCGTACGCCGGATCGGCGAACCACGGCGGCATCTGGCGCAGCAGCACGGCTTGGCGGATGGCGCGTGCCCAGGGCCGCGTGCCTTGGTAATCGAGCAGCGGCATCGGACCGATCTCGCCCGGCCGGTGGCACGTCTGGCAGTGCTGTTGAAGAATCGGGAGAACGTCTTTGTAAAAGGTGGGAACTGTAGATGCGCTGATGCCCGTTGCAAAAACGAACAAGAGCATGCCGGTCCGTGCCATCTATCGCCCAGGCTCCTGTTTACCCGTCAGCAACACATCCACTTTATCTTTGAATCGCGAGTAGATATAAGATGCCGCCAACAATAGCACGCCCAGCGCCACAAATGCCGAGATGCGATAGAAACGCGTCAGCAGCCAGACGTCATACAAATAGAGCTTCGCAATCACAATCGCAATCAGCACGAGTCCGATGATCCGCTCCAGGGCCGCGCTGCGCAGAATGCCAATTGCGATCATCACGACTGCGTAGATGGCAAGAAACACCGAATCGGTCTCGCTCAAAAGACTGCTCCGGTTTGCGGCAACGGCATGCGCATCGGCCCAGGAAGCAAGAACGCGGAGCGCCGCCACTAGCAGGCAAGCCTGCGCCCCCACGTAAAGGGTGGGGTAAAGCCCGCGGGTCGGCGTCGATTGCACTGCGAACACAAAGTGAACAATCGCCAGCAGGAAACTGAACAAAGCAAACACACCGGCGTGGCTCTCACCGAGCAGGACCCAGGCGGCGATCAGTATCCACAGAGTGTTCAACGGAAGAAGGACCAGCGTCAACGTTTGGCGCTGCTTCTGAAACGACCAGATGGTGGTCAGCAGGAACAGAAGGAAGAACGCCGAGAGCCAAAAGAGGCTGGCCGGCAAAGTCCGGTTCGGCGGCCAGCTTGCCCAAATTAGAAATAAGATAGCGGTTCCGGCGAAAGTGACGGCGTGCAATACGGGCCAGCGGCGGCGCACTGCCATCGCAACCGAGGCGATATCGAGCACCGACAAATAGGGGAATAGCAGCCACGGCTGCCCCTTGCCGTTTCGCAGTAGCGGAGGCGTGAGCACCGCACCGACGAGCGCAAGAACCGCAATCGCCGGGTTCTGGTAACGGAGCGAAACGGCCGTCGCCAGAGCGCACGCGGCTACCATTCCAACAAATGCCACGAACTCCGGCACAAGCTGGTAATAAGAGAACGACGCGTACAACGACGTGTAGAGAACCGCCAGCCCGCAGCCTGCGAGGCCTTGCGAGAAAACCTGCTGATCGCGCCGGCGCAGCCACTCGGCCACGCCGATCAGAATGAGCCCGGCAATCAGCCCGAGCAGCACCCTTCCGGCAGCGCCGATCCAGGCGTTGTCCACTGCGTACTTAAAAAAGAAAATGATTCCGATGGCGAGCGTAATGGCGCCGATCCGGTTGACGATAGTGAGCCCCAGGCGGGATTCGAGCCGTTCCGACTCGCGTTTCAGTCCCGCTATGGACACCGGCTGCGCGGTTATTTCCGTATTCAGCGCTCTTCCTTCGAGAACTGCGATTCGCTGCTGCAAGTGGGCAACTTGTACCGAAAGTTTTTCGACGGCAGCGCGAAGCCGGGCGAGTTCCTCGGCCTCAGACGGCATAAATCAGACTATAGCGCGATGGATCACTGTCCCTGCGGGCACGTCCGGCGAAGTCTGGATCGCCGTGTTCACGTCCGCGAGCCACGATCCGCTGAGCAGTACGTTCTGCGTGCGATCCCCTTCGACCTGAAGATACGTCCTGGTTCCATGAGGCGCGGCGCATCCACGCAGCCAGACATCCCGCGCTTCTATCAAGTTCACCACCGGCTGCCCGCTCGTGATGGAAGCGGTCTTCAAGCCATCGACGTCGAAATCTTCCACATCTTCGCAGACAAGGGCGGGCCGCGCTTCCCCCTGGGCTGCACCCATTTCCATGCCGCGCATGCGCAGCCCGCGGACATGGCGAAGATAGAAGCCATACGAAGGCAATCGCCCGAACATGCGCGCCTCCGGATACGCCTTCGGCAACTCCGGAATGGCGCGATTCACCCAGTCCTCCTTGCCGGCCTCTTCACTATCGATGCGAATATTCGAAAGTGTCACGTCTTCCACCGGGAAGCCCGGCAATCCCGTGATCGAGCTGGTGAGGATCGAGCCTGTCGCATTGACGTTTTCGATCATCACGCCGCGAAGAATGCCGGGCGTGCCGTCCGGCCGCGAATGGCGGTTGCCCCGGCGCAGAAAGATGGGCGTGCGCACGCGCTGCATGCGCACGTTCGAGATCACGACTCCTTCCAGCCAGCCGCCATCCACCATCTCGAGCGCAATGCCCGAGATGACGCGCGCCCGCAGATCGACGTTTTCGTTCGCGATGATGGAATTCGTGAACGCGACGTTCTCAAACCCGCCCCGCGTGGCGGTACCGAACTTCAGGCCATTGCAGCAGCAGGTCAGCACGCAATTGGTGATCGTGATGTTGCGAGAAATCTTTGGCTCGCCGCCGTAGGGATTCTCGCTCTTTAAACAGATGGCATCGTCACCGGTATCGATGTGGCAATCCGAAATGAACACATTGCTGCAACCCGTGGCGTCGATCCCATCTGTATTCGGACCGATCACGGGATTCTTAATCGATATGCCGCGAATCAATACGTCATCGCAGTTGATCGGGCGCAGCGTCCAGCCGGGAGCATTCTCGATGCGCACATCCTCAATCGAGACATGCCGGCATCCGGCAAATTCCAGCATGGGAGAAGGGCGGTCCAGCGGCCTCCAATCGTAGGTGGCGACATCCTTCCAGGCATCTTCGGGCGGCGGAACTTTGCGCCCGCTCGGTACCCAAAAGGCCGGCCCTTGGCCATCGATCCGGCCGGGTCCCGCCAGCCCGACATTCTCCGCGTCACCCGCGAAAATCAGATGCTTTTGATTGGCATCTCCCTTTGCGGGCGGCCCCGGCTGCGGCGTGTAATCGGCCAGGTTCTTACTGCCGAGCAATGTGGCTCCCGCTTCGAGATACAACGTGACATTACTCTTCAGGACAACCGTTCCGGAAAGATACGTGCCAGGCGGTACGTAGGCCACTCCCCCGCCTCCAGAGTGACAAGCATCGATTGCGGCATTGATCGCCGCTGTATCGAGAGCAATGCCGTCTCCCTTGGCGCCAAAGCCGCGCACATCATAGATACGAAGCCCAGCCTTGGCGTCCGGCCGCGGCGCCGCGCCAGCCGGAAGAGCCGCCAGTCCGGCGAAAGAAAGCAGGTCCCGCCGCTTCATGCAATCAGAAACTCAATCTCAATCCCACCTGGATATTGCGCGGACTGAACCCAGGCGCGGTGCCGTTAACTTGTCCAAAGTTGGTGTCTCCCAGGCCGGAATCAGGCCATCCGAACTGCGTGCGGTTTGCTGTATTAAAGAACTCGCCGCGAAGCTGCGCTCTCAGGCGCTCGGTAATTTGGAAATTTTTCATCAAGGCGGAATCGAGATTATTGTAAGCGCTGAACCGCACATCGGTCATCCAGCGCGGGGCGTTGCCGAAGGTGTAAGGCGCGGGCTGCGAGAAAGCCGCGGTGTTGAACCATTGCGCGAGCGTGCGGTGCACCTGGTTCACTTCCTGCAGATTTACGTTAGGCCGCTGGCCGCCGCCGAAGGAATTCGTGTTATTGGGCGCCGTAAAGAACGTAGGCAGACCGGACGCCAGGGAGTAAAGCCCGCTAATCTCCCAGCCACCAAAGACCGCGTTGACCCAGGTTGGCCAGTTACTCCCTACGGCTCTTCCATGGCCGAATGGAAGATCGGCCACGAACGACACAGCAAGGCTGTGCGGTTGGTCGGAGCTGCTGATGCTCCATTCCCGGGCGAGGTCGTTGAAGTCGCGCGCGCCGTCTGCCAATCCCGGCGCGCCGCTCTGGGAAGAATTGTCCATCGCCTTGGAGAACTGATAGGATGCTTCCACCGTAATCCCGTGCGAAAGCCGTTTGACGAAACGTGTTACGAACGCGTTGTAACTCGACGATGCACCCGGCATGAAATTGATGTTGACGCCCGTAAATTGCGGATAAGGCCGGAGCAGTTGCCCATATTGAATGGTCTTTCCGGAGAGTGACCCGCTGCTGATGAAGCCGTAGAAGGGATTGGGCACTAACTGGAGTAACTGGCTGCCCAAAGCTAAATCCTTATCCGGAAGTTGATTTAGTTGAATGCCATAACCATACACCAGCTTGCGGCCCAAGGTGCCTGCGTATCCCACTTCCAGCATCATGTTGCTTCCCAACTGATACTGAAAGTCGAAGCTGAACTGCTGAATATAAGGAATCGGCCGGTTCTTTGTATATTCGCTGACCGATTGCCCCACATTCGTCAACGCGCCAAGAGACGATCCGGTAATCGGAATGAATCCGTTGGGAAAAGGATTGCTGAGGTACGCGTACGGTGTTCGGCCGCCATCCTGGCTCGTCGTCCAGGGCGTAGAGGACGAGTAGCCATCGACGCCCGCGCCAAGCGGGCTCCCAAAGGTGGTGCGATCAAAAAAGACGCCGTAGCCGGTGCGCGCCACCAGTCGATCCGTCAGCCGGTACGCAATGCCCACACGGGGCGCCAAATTGGCGAATTTGGAATTCCACTGATCGCGGTTGTTCGCATCCATGAACACCAATCCACCCGTCAGCGGCAGGCCCACCTGGGGACTCAAGGGATTCGCCAGGTTGCCGTCCCACTGCGTGAAACGGTTGAAGCGCTCCGTGCGGCCCTCCTGAATTTCGTAGCGAAGCCCATAGTTGAGCGTCAGCCTGTGAGTCGCTTTCCAGGTGTCCTGTATGTAGAATCCGTGGTAGGGGTCTTTCGAGGCTGGTTCGATCGGATTCCCTAAACTGCCACCGGAGCCTGTACCGAGCAGCAGAGAAGCCATCGCATTGCCGTTCGCGGCAATCTGCGCGTCAGGGTCCGGCCCGCTCGTAAAATACTGGTTGAAACTGAAGCCCGGCGAGTTGGCATCGGTAAAGTTCATATAGTTCGGCTGGTACATGTAGCCGAATTTGATGCTGTGGCTGCCGATGTCCTTTGTGGCGCCGATCATTAAGGTCCTGACGTCCCGAATACCCGCGAGAAAGCGTCCATACCCCAAGCTCGTGTAATTGGCGAAGCTGAAGGTCGGCGGCGCCGGCACGGCGAAATGAGCATACACCGAACCGGGCAAACCCAGTTGCGTTTCTTCGTTGCCCGATGCGGGCGAGAGGTCGCTTTCCGTCCAGCGCGCGAAGCCCGCCAACACATTCACCACGAATGTCGGGCTCGGAACGAACGTGTTGCCCCAGGTCACCTCTTCGCGAGGATTTCGCGCATAATAACTGGTCTCGGCAGCCGGGGAGAACATCACCGCGGGGTTGTCGTTTTCTCTGGCGATAGTGAACCGCACAAACGTGCTGTACTTCTCGACGGGAGCCCAGTCCACGCGGCCTTCGTAGCGGTTGTAGATATTCGTGCTCACTCCCGTACCGAACCAGGTATTGGTTCCAGTCACCGGATTGCCGGGCTGATTCGGGGCCGGAAATAACTTCATCACATTCACCCCAACGGGATCAAAGCGGTTGGAGGGAATCTTGTTTCCTGGAAATGGCGAACGAATATAGTGCCCTGGCCGGGTGGGATCGGGCACAGTCGTCAGCGGATCGTAAATCGTCTCCAGCGAACCATTCGAGTTACGGGTTTGGGAAAAATCGCCGCTGCGCTGCAGCGCCGTCGGCACGGTGGTTAGGCGGTTCGCAGGCGCTCCTGCGCGCAGGCCATCGTAGCTGAAGAACCCGAACAACTTTTTCGATTTCCAGACCGGTCCTCCAAGGGTGCCGCCGAACTGGCTGCGATGGTACAAAGGAACCGGCTGTCCGGCTCTGTTGTTGAAGAAACTGTTTGCATCCATCGCGCTGTTGCGGAGGAATTCGAACGCTGCGCCGTGATATTGCGGTCCGCCACCTCTCGTGATGATGTTGATCACACCGCCGCCGGTCCTGCCGTATTCGGCATCGTAGGTGTTACGCACGACCTGCATCTCCTGGACCGCGTCCACCGCCGGGCTCACCATCAGGCCGCCCCAATCCGGGCCCAGCATCGGGATGCCGTCCAGAAGCACTTGCGTGTCCTCCTCCCGGCTGCCGTTGAGCGAAAAGCGGTTTGTGTTTTGATCCGGCGTGGTGCCCGGCATGCCGGTGCGCGCTGAAACGACGCCTGCCGACGTATGCACTAAGGCAAGTGCATCTCTTGCATTCAGAGGAAGCGCTTGGATCGTGCTGGCGCTGAGCGTCATCGAGCGATTGGCGTCCGACGTATCGATCAGCGGCGGCGCGGCATTGACGTTTACGGTCTGCTGCGTGCTCCCCACCGCGAGCGGCACGTCCACCTCCAGAGCCTGGGCAGTCAGAAGCTGAATGCCTTGCCTCTTGTACTCCTGAAAACCGGCATGCGTAACCTGAAGCTCGTAGGTCGAGGGCAGCAGGCGAGGAAACGTGTAACTGCCGTCTGGCCCGGTGGTCGTGTTCCGGGTTTCCTGCGTCGCGGTGTTGGTAAGCGTTACCGCCGCGCCCGGGACCGCCGCTCCCTGCGCGTCGGTCACCTGCCCCGAAATAGTTCCGGCAAAGGTCTGCGCTCGCGCGGGCACACACGTCGCTGCCAGCAGGCAGGCAAACAGAGCTGCATTGATTCGAAATCGTCTACTCATTACAAGTCCCCGGGGCCAAGTTAACCCGCTGCTTTCGCTTCGCGCCAGCGAATTCACCGTGAGGAGCTTGTTAAGGGCCTGTTAGAGGCGGGAGCAGGCGCACGCTGACGACCTGCGGCGGCTGCATCGTGGCTCCCATCACGTCGGTTCGGAACAAAGCTTCGAACCAGGGCAGCGGATTGCCGCGTTTGACCGGAAGCCGGTCGAGAATCTGTTGCCACAAACGCTCGTTGCTCACCAACTCGCCGGCCGCCTGGGTGGCGTGCATCCCGGCGCCTTCCAGCAGAAGAACATTCCCCGTTCCGGCCAGATTCGGAACGAAGGCAACCACTCCGTAAGACTTCAGCATCGGCGGCTCGGACGTGGTCCGATATTTCACGGGCTCGCCCGGCTTCGGATGCTGGTTGATCACCGCTTCGTAGCCTGACACGTCCTGTTCAAAGCGGAAGTTCAGCTTGCTTTCGAAGAACTCAGCCCACGGATTGGAGCGTTTGCTACCCAACAGCACGACATCCGACGTCTTCAGATCGTCCGGCGAAAAGTCCCGCGCGAAATGGACATGAATCCGGGCTGCTCTGGACCCGTTCAGCAGCAAAATACGTTGCAGAACCCGTACATCGGCAGTGCTGGTATAGCTCCGCGACATCAGCAGATCCGCGATGCGCTGGTCCGTTGGGTTCAGGCCGCCGGCAGATTGCGTTCGATATCCTCCGTTGAAATAGCGATTCGCGGGAATGGAGCTACCCAGGAAATCCTGCAACAGGCCGAAGTTGGAATCGGCAATCACCACATCGGTCGCGCGGCCTTCTGTGAACAGGCGCGACCAGAGGAGTTCGAGAGCGGGCGGCGGATTCGATCCGGCGAGTTTCCGGCTCAACTGCGCATTTCGCACCGCGAGCCAGGTGCAGAGGATCGCAAGCAGGACAATGATGGCCGGGACAAGATAGGGCTGCCGCCGGATCCGCTGGAACTGAGACTCAGCGGCCATCGGCGCGTCCTCTTTCTTCACGCTTTCCAGTTCGCTTCGAAGCGCAAACAGCGGGCAATAGCCGCCTTTGGGAATCTCCACAACCACCTGCTCGCTTGCCGCGTTCGCCGAAAAATAGGCATGCAGCCGCTTTCGCAGATCATATATATTGACGCGAACGATGTTGTCCGTCGATGTGTCGTAATCCGGTTTGCGCCCAAATACGGCCGAACCGATCTCCTGCTCGTGAATCTCGCAGCCGGGCGTCTCCAGAGCCCGGTCCGCCAGATAGAAAAGCAGTTGCTTCTGCCGCGGAGATTTTCGGAATTGAGGACTGGCGGCAATACGCTCGATGAGGTCGCGCCGCGCTTGTGTATCGGCGTGCTCAGCCAACCGATACGGGTTCGGGGGCGCCGTATTTCTGAGCGACATAGTTGTCGAGAATCTCACGAAATTCCGCGACAATACGATCGCCGCGCAAAGTGGTAGAGAGTTTCCCGTCCACGTACACCGGTGCGACCGGTTTTTCGAAAGTACCCGGAAGTGAAATCCCGATGTGCGCGTGCTTCGATTCGCCGGGACCGTTCACCACACAGCCCATCACCGCGACTTTCATCTCTTCCACGCCCGGATATTTCTCGCGCCATACGGGCATCTGCTCACGCAGATAGGTTTGGATCTGGTCGGCCATGTCCTGGAAGAACGTGCTGGTGGTGCGGCCGCATCCGGGACAGGCAGCCACTTGCGGGGTAAAGCTCCGCAGATTCAACGCCTGCAGGATCTGCTGGCAAACGATGACTTCTTCACTGCGGTCGCCATTCGGCAGCGGCGTCAGCGAAGCGCGAATCGTGTCGCCAATTCCCTGCTGCAACAACACCGAAAGCGCCGCGGTCGTGGCGACAATGCCCTTCGAACCAAGACCCGCCTCGGTCAACCCGAGATGTAGCGGATAATCGCAGCGAGCCGCGAGCATCTGGTACACATCGATCAAATCCTGAACGTTGCTGACTTTGGCGCTGAGAATGATGCGGTCGTGCGGCAAACCGTAACGCTCGGCATTTTCCGCGCTGCGCAGAGCGCTTTCGACAATCGCGCGGCGGGTGACCTCCATCGCATCCAGAGGATCGGGCGATTTTGAATTCTCGTCCATCATCTTGGTGAGAAGGACCGAATCAAGCGACCCCCAATTCACGCCAATGCGCACGGGCCGGTCATACTCAATGGCGGCCTCAATCATGATGCGGAAATTGTCGTCCTGCTTTCGCCCGATATTGACGTTTCCCGGATTGATGCGGTATTTCGCGAGCGCACGGGCGCAATCGGGATACTTCTTCAGCAGAATGTGCCCGTTGTAATGGAAGTCGCCGATGATGGGAACATTGACGCCGAAGCTGCGCAAGGTTTCGACGATGGTGGGAACGGCCTGCGCGGCCTCCTCCGTATTTACGGTGACGCGTACTAGTTCCGAGCCGGCGCGTACAAGTTGCAGGATCTGGTTCACGGTGGCCGCGGAATCCGCCGTATCGGTGTTGGTCATCGATTGGACGACAACCGGATTCGTGCCGCCCACCTTGACGCCCCCGATATTCACGACGGCCGATTTCCGCCGCGGCAATACAGCCATGAACAAGACCTCCTGGGATCGAATCGCGCTTTCTTTTTCAGTGTATCAACCGGAGTAGCTTTGCTAAGTCACTGTTTCCACACGATCAGCGCTGTCCCGAGGGAGATTGAGCGTGAAGATCGCCGGATCCGCGTGTTGCTCGAATTGCACCTCACCCTCGAACGATTTCGCAAACCTTACATTACGCCACCAGACCAGAATCCCGACAATTGCCAACGTGGCGACGATTCCGGCGTAACTGCGCGTGTCTTCGAACGCACGACTCTCAAATTGGACGGCCTTTGCGATCAAAGTGAGCACGGCAATCGTTGACAGCAGAAATGTTATATGGAAATTCGATTTTCCGGGCAGATAGGAACAAGCAAACGGTATCTTTTGAATACCCGAGAGACCAAGCTCCGCAAAAACCATTCCAAGAAGTGCAAGAACGACCAAATGTTTCGCGGCGGTTTGCCAGGGCCAGATCCAAAACGACAGCACCGTGGAGCCTACCCAAACCGGAATCACCGATATGGCGTAAAATGCACCCCGCCGGACAAGTAGACACGCAGACCCTTGCGGAACCGGCACAATACGAAAAATCCAATTCGAGCGGAGATCCACGGGTAGAGAGAATGCAATGCGGGTTGCTAGGACCGAAAGCGCCATGAGCAGGATGGTCGTCCCCAGCACCGGCAAGCTCACCCCGCCTGGGCGTGACTCTCCCGCAAGTTCCCGCATTGCCGGCCATTTCGGAAACAAAATCGCAGCCGCGAACCCGATCCCGAGATAAAAAGCAAACAGCAGGCGGTGCTGGCGGCTGCGCAAGACCGTGCGGATGCTGAATTGACCAACTGCGGTTGCGAAACCGTTTCCAAAACCCGGCAACCAGCTTGCCCGGCGCGAGCGGGAAACGATATCGGGCGCTTCGGCAATCTTCCGCATGGTCCGCAAATACGAGATCGAGTAGACCCCCGCCGTCGTGCTGAATGCGGCCGCCAGACCCATCCACGCGCGCTTCGCTAAGGGTGCCAGCGCTGGCGATCCATTCAATTGCTGAAACAACCCCAAAAACCAGTAGGTAGGTGACCACTTTATTACGCGTCCGGGCGCTACTATTTTCGGCTCCAGGAAATACACCGTTACAAACAGGCCAAATGCTGCCAGCTGCAGAAACGACGAGGCCCGCAGAAAGTGTTGCCGCGGGAGCAGTTGCGCCGCGATTCCTTGCACACCCAACACGCAACAGAAGATGAACGCTCCCGCCGCGAACATAATGAGCCAATACACCACGTACGAACGAGCGACGCTCAACAAACCGCCGCTTCCTGTATTCAAAGCAATTGGCCAGATCAGTCCGGCGGCAAGATGCAATGCGATGACGGTTATCGAGAGCGCCGTTGCAACCGCGGCAATCTTCGCCAGGAAAATGGTCCGCGTTCGAACCGGCAGTGGAACCAGGACGACAACGTCCCGCTTGTCGGGGAAAGTAGAGTCCCAACTCAACACCGCGAAAAGGGCAACCACCAGCATCGTGGTAGCAATCAGAAAATGCTCCGCGCTCCATGTGACGATCAGTTGGGCAGCCGGCTTCAGATTGGCACCGGCAACACCGAACGCCAAAATCACCAGCCCTAAGCTGAGGAAAATCAAAAGCGATGTGAACTGACCGAACAGCTTGCTCTGATCGCCTTTGGCGTCGGCTGAAAGCAGGTCGACATCCACCATGCGGAACAGGAATTGCCGATACAGTACGCGGAACTGAATCTTTGCCATAAGGATGCCGTGCTATGTAGCATTCTATCCTGACCTGGTAGCGCACGATTCATCCTGCCAACCGACAGTTCACTTCCCGCATGGGATTGCAGCGAGATGCTGGTCTTATGCGCTACGCCTACTCCGCTATCACCGAAATCCCCCGTGCTTCGCAACCCGTCTTTCAGCACCTTCTCGATACGTACGCCAGCGAGATTAACAAGGTCATTTCTGTCTGGCGCGCGTTTTCAAGCGGCGACCTCCTCTTCCGGCCGCACTCCCGTTCGATGACCGTAGAAGAAGTGATAAAGCACCAGTTGCTCTCGGAGCGGCGCTTCTTTGGCGAATTTTTAGGGACACACGAACCGGAGCCGTCCGAAGTTCTGCCGCAAGCATCCAGCCCGGAAGAATATTCGGCACGGCTCCGTTCTCTCGCGGAGCCGCGTCTGGCTTTCTTCGCCGTTCAAACCGAAGCCTGGTGGCTCGCCAAAACGCGCTTCTTCGATGTGGAGCGCGAGCGGATCTGGATCTTTTGGCGGCGCGTGCTCCACACAGCGCATCACCGGACGCAATTGACGGTCTACCTGCGGCTGCTCGGCAAACCGGTACCTTCCACCTACGGCCCAACGGCAGACATTTCCTGGGAAGGCGCCGACCCGACGACTACTGTAGAAGCGGCTCGACGGGGATAAGCTCCGCTCCAGGGAAATCTATTTTTGCGCGCTCACATGACCGCCGGCCGCCATAAATTGTCGTTCCCAGTCGGCCGCCGTGTGCATATCCATTGCGTATTGCTCCTGAGTGTCGCGCAGCAGAGCGCGTTGGCGAAATAGCTTGGAAAGCAGAAGCAACGGTCTTTGTGAATTCGCGTTCATCTCGGATGCCCGTTGCGCGTTCGCAATCGCATCATCCACTAACTGGAGATACCGTTGTTGCAGGTCCTTTCGCAGAGCGACATCGGGAATCGGGCCGGCACTGTTCGGGTAGCGCGCCTTCACCTGGTCTAAAACCGGCCCGAACTCGTCCCGCTCCATGGTTGCGAGGCGCAAATAGACTTCCGGTTTACTCGGATCGAGACTAATTGCCTGCGTCAGCGCGTCGCGCGCGTTCTTGTATCGCTCCGCCCGAGTCCGCTCGTCTGCCGAATGCTCGGCAAGAAGAGCTTCGAGATCCGCCAACTCCAACAGCGGCCGGGCAGCGGAGGGGGAGAGTTGCGCCGCCTGCTTCAGATGCTCCTCAGCGCGATCGGCCACATCGGTATCGGCGGAGGGATTCACGGCACCGGAGCTCAATTCGCGTAGAAGCGCAACGCCAAGGCCCTCGTGCGCTCTCACGGACGAGGGATTCAAATCCACCGCATGTTGAAACACCCGCGCAGCCAGCCGGAGGTCGTTTCGGGCAAGAGCGTCTTCGCCTTGCTTGACAAGTGAACGATAGTCATTCGTGTTATCTGGATCTTGCGCCATCGACGGCACAACGGCCGTGATGAATAGAGCGACGGCAGCAAAATTCCTCACCGAATTCCAACGCATAACGCTGCTCCCCAGTGCAGACAATACCAGTCACTCTACTAGACGCAGCCATTCCGCATTAGTTCCTGCTTGTACGCCAGCACTCCGGGTACCCAGGATTTCGGCTTTCGCGACCGGGGCGTCGGGCAAGCGATGGGCGAGTGCGAACATACTGGAGAGTTATGCGTTGTTTCGCTGCTTTAACTCAATGAGAGAAACCGTTGGATCCTCATTGGCGCATCGGACCATGAACCCTAAACGGATCGCGGATACGAATTCCCCGTAGCAGTTGACCATCCACAGACTTGAACGCTCACGCATCCAGTTCCGGCGTTCCAAAGCCGCTCTAGCAATTGCCGGGCACCGGTTTGTTTGTATCCCGTGAGCTATCAAACGCACACGCCTCTGATTCGATTGTTTTGTGGCGCACGCTTCAAGCGTGCCGGCGTGGTCTTCAGCTCACGGAAGTTCTTCGACAACCGAATAGAATTCCGCGCCTTCCGCGCCCGTGGTGTCTCTCGCCGTGTTCTAAATCAGGAATCTCAGGTTATTAAATACGAGAAACCCGAACAACAGCGGCATATAGATGACGGACGCAAGTAACAGGCTGCGCGCTCGTGTCCGGTTCCGTTCGCGGGACATCTGCACGCCGAAGTACAGGAATGCGATATCCAGCAGAAACGCAGCGGCAAAGTACACCTTACCCGCCATGTGCAGAAATGCCGGCGCGAGCGTTACCGGAAGGAGCAGGACCAGTGTCACCAGAATTTCCAGCGTCAAGGCCATTCCCTGCGGCCGCACCACAGCCAGCATCTTGATGCCGGCGCGTTCGTAGTCTTCACGATATAGCCACGCAATCGCGTGAAAGTGTGGGAATTGCCAGAGAAACAGAATCCCGAACAATACCCATGCCTCAATGCCCAGACGTCCTCCGCTGGCTGCGGCAAACCCGATGAGCGGAGGCATCGCGCCGGGCAGCGCCCCAACCGTCGTGCAGATCGGGTGCTTACGTTTGAGCGGCGTATATGCGAGCAGATACCCGGCCGACGTTAAAAAACCAATTACCGCTGCCACCGTGCCGCAGAAGATCCACAACTCGATCACGCCGAACAGCGAGATCGCCAAGCCAAACAGGAAGGCATGCCGGGACGGAATGGTTCCCGCCGGAATCGGTCGCGTTCGCGTCCGGTTCATCTGGGCATCGGCATCCTGCTCGTACCACTGATTCAGCGTCGCGGAGCCCGCCGCCATCAAGGCCGTGCCCACAAGCACATGTAGGAACGTGACAAAGTTGAAGCCGGACGCCGCTCCGTAGCAATACCCGACCGCTGTCGAAATCACGATCAGCAGGGCGATCCTTGGCTTGGTGAGCTTGAAGTATTCCTGACAGATCTGGGTCGCCGCCAGCGCCTCGCTTCGCCCGGCCACCCACTGCGGCATTGTCTGCTGTTGTTTCCCCGCTGAATCTTCCACCGGAAATGTAGTCCCGTGAACAATAGTACACAACCCGAAACAGAACCCCGAGCAGAGGCGACGTACACAATTGGAACAGAACCCCGAGCGTAAGCGAGGGGAAATCAGCTATAATCATTTCTTAGCGCTTATGTCGTTTTCTCTGGTGAACGGGATTATCATTAGCGTGGCCATTAGTGGCCCTGCCTGAGACCTCGTGCACCAGATAGGATTTCAGAGGCCGCCGGGCGGGATAAACCAACCGGCGGCCTTTCGTTTTACAGCCGGGAAATTTCACTTTTATGAAAATCTTCACCTTCGATACGACGCTTCGGGACGGCACGCAGGGCGAGTCGGTCTCCTTCTCCGTGGAAGACAAGCTGCTTATTACGGAGAAGCTGGACGAGTTCGGTATCGATTACATCGAGGGCGGCTGGCCGGGCTCGAACCCGAAGGACAAGGAGTTTTTCGAACGCGCGAAGGGAGTGAAGTTCAAACACGCCAAGCTCACGGCATTCGGCGCAACGCGTTTCGCGAAAAACTCGGTCGAAGAGGATGCGAATATAGCCGGACTCCTCGCCGCCGAAACTCCAGTCGTTTCCATCTTCGGCAAGACCTGGGACTTCCACGTCCGCCGCGCCTTGGGGATCACCGAAGAAGAGAACCTGCGGCTGATTGCCGATACAGTCGGTTACCTGGTTGGGCATGGCCGCGAGGTCGTCTATGACGCCGAGCACTTTTTTGACGGCTACAAGGCCAATCCCGCGTACGCACTGCAAACGCTCGAAGCGGCGAAATCGGCGGGCGCACGTGTCCTCTGCCTGTGCGACACAAACGGCGGCACGCTGCCCGGTCGCATTGCCCAAGTAGTTGCGGAGGTACGCAAGCGGTTCGATGGGATCATTGGCATCCACTGCCATAACGATGCCGATCTGGCCGTTGCCAATTCCCTCGCTGCCGTCGAGGCCGGAGCGACGCACGTGCAGGGCTGCATGAACGGTTACGGCGAACGCTGCGGGAACGCGAATCTGTGCTCCATCCTCGCCAATCTCGAACTGAAGCTCGGCCACACGACAGTTGGACCGGATAAGCTGAAAAAGCTTACCGATCTGGCGCGCTTCATCGCCGAACTGGCTAATCTGCCCTTACGCCGCGATCAAGCCTTCGTTGGACCGAGTGCATTCGCGCATAAAGGAGGCGTCCACGTGAGCGCCGTGCTGAAGGATTCCTCCACCTATGAGCACATCGCACCGGATACGGTCGGGAACCGCCAGCGCGTCCTGTTAAGCGATCTCTCCGGACGCGGCAACATCACGTACAAACTGAAACAACTCGGCATCAGCGAAAATCTCGCCGAGTCCGCCCGCCGCGAGATTTTGCAGCGCATCAAGCAAATGGAACATCAAGGCTACGATTTCGAAGCTTCCGAAGGGACCTTCGAACTCCTGGTCCGCGAAGCATCCCATCCGGAATTCCACCCGTTCGATGTTGTGAGCTACGAAGTCTCGACGAAGCTCCAGAACGACGAATGCATCACGACCGCGAGCGTCACACTGCAAATCGGCGACGCTGTCCACTCTTCAACCGCAGTTGGCCAAGGCCCTGTACACGCCCTGGACATTTGCCTGCGGCAATGTCTTGCCTCCATTTATCCAGCCATTACCCATGTCCGGCTCACCGACTACAAAGTGCGCGTTCTCGGAAAGGCCGGCACCGAATCGAAAGTTCGGGTATTGATTGAATGGAGCGATCATCGCCGGAGCTGGGCCACGGTCGGCATCTCCGATAACATCATCGATGCAAGCTGGCGCGCATTGATTGACGCCCTGCGGCTCGAACTGATGCGTCTCCTCGACGTCCCCGAACCCGCCTATGCAGTCTGAGCCTTCGCCATCATCGTAGAATCGGCTAAGTATGAAAGCTGTTGTTGCCGACCCGATCGGTGGTCCTGAAAACCTTCAATACATGGACTTCCCCGAGCCCCAGCCCGGCGAAGGCGAAGTCCTGGTCAAACTCGAAGCAAGCGGCGTCAACTTCATCGACGTTTACTACCGAAAGGGCTTTTACAAGCTCAACGAGAGCCCGGTCAGACTCGGCAACGAAGGCGCGGGAACAGTAGCCGCCGCCGGGAAAGGAGTCAAGCGTCCCATCGGCCAGCGCGTGGCGTATGCCATGGCGCGTGGCTCTTATGCCGAATACGCGTTGGTGCCGGATCATCTGTTGGTCGAACTTCCGCAAAACGTCAGCTTTGAAGACGGCGCAGCCGCCATGCTGCAAGGCATGACTGCGCATTATCTAACGCATTCCACTTATCCGCTGAAGGCCGGCCAAACCTGCCTCATTCACGCAGCGGCGGGGGGTATGGGGCTTCTCCTGATTCAAATGGCGAAGATCATCGGCGCAACAGCAATCGGCACCACCTCCACGCCGGAGAAAGCGCAGCTTGCGAAAGGTCAAGGCGCGGATCACGTCATTCTCTATACCCAAACCGACTTTGTCGAAGAGGTGAAACGCATCACTGGCGGGCGCGGCGTCGAAGTTGTGTACGACTCCGTCGGCAAGACGACCTTTCATAAGAGCCTGGATTGTCTGAAGCCGCGCGGGCTTATGGCCAGCTTCGGCCAATCGAGCGGCGGAGTCGGTGAAATTGATCCGCTACTTCTCAGCCAAAAAGGTTCGCTTTATCTGACCCGTCCGACGCTGGCCAACTACATCACTGAACCCGGCGAGTTAACGTGGCGTTCTTCCGACGTCTTCCGCTGGATTGGGGAGGGCCGCCTGAAGATCCACATTCACCACGTCTATAGATTGGCGGATGCCGCTCAAGCGCACCGGGATCTCGAAGCGCGCAAGACCACCGGGAAGCTTTTGCTGAAACCATAAAGGGCGCCATTGCAAACCGATACCGAGTATTCAGCGCGGCGCGAGCATCTGCTGCCGGCGCTCGCGGAAGGCCGGGTGCAGGGTTTCCTCGTCACGGCGCTTCCAAATGTCCGCTACCTCAGCGGCTTCACCGGAAGCCATGGTGCGGTCCTTCTCACGGAAGATCGCGCTCTTCTGTTCACCGATCCGCGTTACCAGACCCAAGCGCCCCAGGAGTCCGATTGCGAGGTGAAGATCGCTAAGGGTCCGCTAATTCCGGAAGTCGTTAAATGGATGAACCGCTTGCGGCTGAAGACCGTTGCCTTCGAACAGAACCGAATCAGCTTTCTTGACTATCAGCATCTGAAAGAACATGCGAAGAACATTCGCCTGAAGCCGCTCTCCGGAAAGATAGAGGACTTGCGGATGGTGAAGTCTCCGGCCGAAATCGCCAGCATCAAAGCCTCCGTTAAGCTGAACTCGGCGGCCCTGGAGCAAGCCCTGCGCCGCTTCAAACCATCGATGGCGGAGGTCGATTTCGCCGCGGAAATCGAATACCGCATGCGCCGCCTCGGTGCCGATGGAACCGCCTTTGAAACCATTGTGGCTTCTGGCCCACGGACTGCCCTGCCCCACGCCCGCCCCACCGATCGGCCTATACAGCCTGATCAACTATTATTAGTTGATATGGGTTCGGTGGTCGCCGGGTATGCGAGCGACATGACCCGGACTTATGCCGTTGGCAAACTCGACGTGCGCACGCGGCGCATGTACCGTGCCGTGCTGGAGAGCCAGCGTGCGGCAATTGATGGAGTCAAACCGGGCGCAACGTGTAGCAGCGTCGACCGTGCGGCCCGCGGCGTTCTGCGTAGCTATGGTCTGGACAACTTGTTCATTCATTCGACCGGACACGGGCTCGGGCTCGAGATTCACGAGAATCCGCGAATCGGCCGGAAAGAGCGGACGAAATTGGAACCTGGGATGATCATTACGATTGAACCGGGCGTCTATCAAGAGGGTGTGGGCGGGATTCGAATTGAAGACACGGTGGTGGTAACCTCGAACGGCTGTGAAATTTTAACTCCGACCGGGAAAGAGCTGGCCGTCTTATAGCCGTCTCTTGAATGGCGGCTAAATAAACAATGACGATTGACGAGATCAAAGAACTGATTCGCGTGGTGCACGAGACGGGCATTGCGGAACTGGAACTGCAGCGCGGCAACGACCGCGTCCGTATTAGCAGCGGTTCTGCGAAGGATCAGAAAATGGTGATGCCCACAGTAGTTTCCGTCCCGGTCTCCGGCGCTTCGTTTCCGACACTACCACCTGTCCAGACGCCCGAAACGCCTGCGCCCCCTTCTCCCTCCGCCGCAAAAGAAAGCGATCGCGACCAGGTGGTCAAATCGCCCATCGTGGGCACGTATTACGACGCCCCAGCTCCCGGCGCTGCGCCATTTGTGAAGGTAGGCGACCGTATCGAGCCCAAGCAAGTGCTCTGCATCATTGAATCGATGAAACTGATGAACGAGATTGAGGCCGAATTCCCCGGCACACTGGTTGCCAAACACGTCGAAAATGCACGGCCGGTAGAGTACGGCGAAACCCTGTTCACGATCCGTCCGGATTAGCCGAGACCGACAAACATGTTTCGCAAAATTCTAATCGCTAACCGGGGTGAAATCGCTTTACGCGTTATTTGCGCGTGTAAGGACCTCGGCATTAAGACCGTCGCGGTTTACTCCGAAGCCGATCGCCACAGCTTGCATGTTCGTTTCGCCGACGAGGCTATCTGCATCGGCCCAGCGAAAAGTGCGCGGAGTTATCTGGATATCGCCGCCGTGATCAGCGCCGCGGAAATCACCAATGTCGACGCAGTCCATCCCGGCTACGGGTTTCTCAGCGAGAACGCCGATTTCGCGGAAGTCTGCGAACTCTCCGGGATCAAGTTCATCGGTCCGAAACCGGAAGTGATCCGCCAGATGGGACTCAAGCAGCGGGCCCGCGCCATCATGGAAGAGGCTGGTGTACCCATCTTACCCGGTTCGCGCGGCGTGTTGAGCGGCGCGGAAGAAGCGCTGTCGCTTGCATCCGACATTGGCTATCCCATCATGCTGAAAGCCTCCGCGGGAGGCGGCGGGCGCGGCATGCGCATCGTGCGCTCGGAGTTGGAGCTTCCCTCGCTTTTCTCCCAGGCACAGTCGGAAGCGGCGGCAGCTTTCTCCTCCGGCGATCTTTATACGGAGAAGCTTGTCGAACGCCCCCGCCACATCGAGTTTCAGGTGCTCGGTGACGAGTTCGGCAATGTGGAGATCCTGGGGGAGCGCGAATGTTCCATCCAACGCCGGCACCAAAAGCTACTCGAAGAAGCGCCCTCGCCCTCTGTCCCGCCAGCGCTTCGCAAAAAAATCATGGATCGCTTGCGGGAAGCCATGCGGATCATCGGCTACACCAACGCCGGAACGGTCGAGTTCCTGATGGATCAGGACAAAAATCTCTACTTCATCGAGGTGAATGCTCGGATTCAAGTAGAGCATCCGGTCACCGAAATGGTGACGGGAATCGATCTGGTGAAAGCGCAAATTCGCATAGCTTCCGGAGAACGCCTGGATCAGATTCTGCCGGGTCCAGTGACAGTTCGCGGGCACGCCATCGAATGCCGTATCAATGCGGAGCATCCCGAAACGTTTGCTCCTTCTCCCGGCCGCATCACGGGACTAAACTTACCGGGCAGCATTGGCGTGCGCGTCGATACCGCCGCCTATACGGACAGCACAGTTCCGCCGTACTACGATTCCTTGGTGGCCAAGTTGATTGCGTTCGGCTGTAACCGCGAGGAAGCGATTCAGCGGATGAAGCGCGCGCTCAGCATGTTTGTCATCGAAGGGATTCACACCACGATTCCCCTGCATGAGGAGATCCTGTCCGACCCCGACTTTGTCGCGGGCCGCTTCGACACATCGTTTCTTTCGCAGTTGCGAGACAAAAAAGCCAATACCGTGGAGGAGCAGCCGGCCTTGTCTGCCAGCCAGCTTTGATGCGATTGCCACGTCAACTTTCCGGCTATTTACCCGTTGTGCATAAGAGGAATTGGAAAAAACTGGAACTGAGATTTCATGCCGGGAGTCACACGGTAATGGTATGGTGGAACCCACGAGCCAATCGAGTGCCGTAACGCGCCCGGGTAGCCGGGTTCGTTCCGCTTCTTTCAAATACTACATTCACGACGGTACCGATGCCTGCCGTCTGGAGCTCTTGGGAGATCTGACCGAAGCCGACGTGTCGGAATTATCCGGTTGCTGGCGCACCGCCAAGACCTGCCTGGGCAACCGCAAGCTGCTCTTAGATCTGCGCCGGTTGAAAACCATGGATGATGCAGGAAACCGGTGGCTCGTCTCCATGGCGGCCGAAGGGGCTTCGTTCCTGCCCGAGTCTTTCCTGCGAACCGGCCTGCCCGCGCAACAACCCGAATCTCCGAAAAAGAATGTCCGGAACGGCCTCTTCGGCCGCCTTCTTTCTTTTCTGCGCGGCGCTCCGATAGCCGAAGCCGAGTAAACTACACCAAAACCGTAAAAGCCGATTCTGTGCGCGTGACGGGCCGGTAAGCAGTGTCCCGCTCCACCGGCTCACGGCCAGCTTCCCGAATGAGGCGCAGCAGGTCTTGACGGCGTAGTTGCTGGGCCGTGGTAGCTCCGGCATCGTGATAGATTTTTTCCTCCACCACGGTTCCATCGATGTCGTTGGCACCAAAGCGCTGTGCGATCTGCGCCACGCTGGGCGTCATCATGATCCAGTACGCCTTGATATGCGGGATGTTATCGAGCATCAGCCGCGAAATAGCAATCTGCTTGAGATCGTTCATCCCGGTGGTTGTCGAAAGATGAGCGAGCGCGGTATTCGCCGGGTGAAAGGCCAGCGGAATGAAGGTGACAAATCCGTTCGTTTCGTCCTGAAGCGAGCGGAGATGCACGAGGTGATCCGCCAGATCCTCCGCGGTTTCTAAGTGCCCGTAGAGCATCGTGCAATTACTTTTGAGGCCGATCCGGTGCGCGGTACGCGCCGCTTCCAGCCATTCGTTGCCGTCGATTTTGTGATCGCAGATGATCCGGCGCACGCGCTCGGAGAAAATCTCAGCGCCGCCGCCCGGCATGGAATCCACTCCGGCTGCTTTCAGGCGTTCCAGGGTTTCACGAACAGAAATCTTGGCCCGCTTGGCGAGATAGGCCACTTCCACCATCGTGAACGCCTTCAAATGCACGCCGGGATAGCGCTCCTTGAGGCCGGCGATCATCCGGCAAAACCATTCGAGCGTCAATTCCGGATGCAGCCCGCCGACGATATGAAACTCTGTTACCGCTTCCGCATAGCCCTTGCCCGCTACCTCCCAGACCTGTTCTAAGGACATCGTGTAGGCGTGCGGATCTTTGGCCTTTTTGCCAAAGGCGCAGAGCCTGCAACTGGCGACGCAAACGTCAGTGGGATTGATATGCCGGTTGACATTGAAATACGTAACATCGCCGTGCAAGCGTTCGCGGACCAGGTTTGCCATGTACCCGAGCGCCAGGATGTCGAAGCTGCGAAACATCGCAACGCCGTCTTCAAAGCTGAGGCGCTCGCCGGCTTCTACTTTTTCGAGAACCGGCCGTAAGCGCCGGTCTTCGATGACCGGCTGTCTGGAGGATGCGAGAAGAGAGCTCATTGGTGTTTAAAAATATCAGCCGCCCAGAAGACGAAGAACAGCAGGCTGACGTATCCATTTACAGTGAAAAACGCGGCATTCACGCGCGACAGATCGTTTGGTTTCACCAGCCCGTGCTCATAAACGAGCAGCAGAACCACAGCAAGGACGCCCGCGATGCTCAATGACCCCAGGTGAAAAGAGGCAACCAGTGCCGCTAAACACGCGATCATGGCCACGTGTAGTAAACGCGCGATCAGCAACGCACCGCGCACGCCAAAACGGCGCGGGATGCTGCACAAACCTTCCGCGCAGTCAAACTCAAAATCCTGGCACGCGTAAATGACATCGAAGCCGGCCGTCCAAAACATGACAGCGGCAGTGAGCCAGAGAATGCGCGGGTCCAGGCTGCCGCGCATCGCGATCCAGGCCGCGCTGGGCGCGATCCCCAGGCAGAAACCCAGAATCAGATGCGAGAACAGCGTGAAGCGCTTAGAGAATGAATAAAAAAACAAAATCGCCAGCGCCACGGGCGCGAGCAAAAAACAGAGAAATCCAAGCTGGCGGGCAGCCCAGACGAAGACAAGCGACGAAGCGGCCGTAAAGCCCCATGCGAAACGGCGCGAGAGCAGTCCGGCGGGTAAATGGCGGTTCGCGGTGCGGCGGTTGCGAGCGTCGATCTCGGCGTCAAGAATGCGATTGAAGGCCATCGCGGCCGACCGCGCCGCCACCATGGCGACGATAATCCACAAAAAGCGCCAGCCGAGATCCGGTATGCGAAACCGGGCGTCGCGCAGCGCCAGGAGCGCGCCCGTTAGGGCGAACGGCAGCGCGAAAATGGAATGCTCGAATTTGATCATATCGAGCGTGAGCCGCAGACGCGTCCAGAAGCGAGCCATTTCGCAAGTAACGCTACCATTTTAGGGGATATGGACGTTCACCAACTTCAAACGCTCCTGGAGCATGTACGCGATGGAGAGACCAGCATCGATGACGCCCTTCGCAGTCTGCGGCACATGCCGTTTGAAGATCTGGGATTCGCGAAGGTCGATCATCATCGCGCGGTGCGGCACGGTATGCCGGAAGTGATTCTTGGCCATGGCAAGACGGCGGAACAGGTGGTGGGGATCGCGGCAGCGCTGCTGGCGAAATCGAGCAATCTTCTGGTAACGCGCGCCAGCCGCGAAATGGCCGACCGCGTGTTGGCTCTTGCTCCCGAAGCTGAATATTTTCCAGCGTCCGGAGTGGTTCGCGTATGGCGCGACCGCAAGATTTACGGCAAGGGCAGCATTGCCGCTGTCTGCGCGGGCACCAGCGATACGCCGGTTCTCGAAGAAGCGCAATTGACCGCCGAAACGATGGGCAATCAGGTGGATGCGATTTGCGATGTCGGCGTCGCAGGCATTCATCGGCTGCTGCATCAGCGCGAGCGGCTGATGAGCGCGCGGGTCGTGATCGTCTGTGCCGGCATGGAAGGCGCGCTGCCGAGTGTGGTGGGCGGCCTGGTCGGATGTCCCGTGATCGCGGTGCCTACCAGTATCGGCTACGGAGCCAGCTTCAACGGTCTGGCTGCGCTGCTCGGCATGCTGAACAGTTGCGCGAGTAATGTGACCGTGGTGAACATCGATAATGGGTTCGGCGCTGGCTATGTGGCGAGTTTGATTAATCGACTCTAACGGAAGTTCAGAACGTTAATCGGTCTACCGATGGTCCTCTGCTGACCGTTACTGGCCGTGGTTCTCACCTCCAGCGTGTGACTACCGTTTGCGAGCAGCGAGGTATGGAGTGAGAAAGCCCATCCAACATTCGGACAACCACCCGCATTGACATAGGCGGCGCATACGTCGGGACGGTATACACTGGTGGCGCTTCCGTAGGAAACGCCATCTACGAGGATCTGAACTCCAGCGATCGAGACACCGCTGTTCGTGTTTATTGCCCAGCCACTGATTGGCTCAGCATCGGTGAGCGTGCTGTTCGCAGTTGGTTGATCGATCACAATGATGGTCGGATTTCCCACCGCGTTGGAAACCGTGAACCCTGAGCTGATGGTCGTACTCTGTCCTCCCGAGGACCTGGCCGTGACCTCAAGGGTATGAGTCCCGTCCACCAATTGCGTCGTGTTCAGAGGAAAGCTCCAGCCTACATTCGGGCATCCCGCTCTGCCGGGATACGCCCCGCACACATCTTGCCGCGCGATCCCGTAACTTGCATTGCCCATGGGCCTTCCATCCACCGAAATTGTGACACTGGCAATGCTCGCGATATCGCTGATGGCCCAGCCGTCGACGATCGCGTTCGTTCCGCTCAGCGGACCCGCGTTTGTGGCAGGATCGTCGATCTTCAGCTTCATCGGATTCCCGGCTGTCCAGTTCGCCACTGTAATCGGCGCGCTGAGCGTTAGCGTATCTCCGGTCGACGAACTCGCGGTCACATCGACAGTGTGCGGGCCATCGGGTATCAGCGTCGTGTCGATCAAATACGACCAGCCGACGTATCCGTCCGGACATCCCGGGCGATTGGGATACGCGACACACACATCCGGACGCGGTGAACCATAGTTCGCGTTGCGGCGCGAAGCACCGTCAATCGAGACCTGCACGCTTGTGATGAGGCCGTTATCGTCTATCGCCCATCCGGAGAACGTTGCGCTGCCAAAGAGCACGGAATTCTGCCCATTCGGGTTATCGATGATCATCTTGATCGGCAGTCCGATAGTGACGTTCGAAACAGCAAAGGAAGAGCTGATCGTCGCGTGCTGGCCGCTACTTAAATAAGCCGTGATCGAGAACGAATGATTGCCGTTTGCAAGCTGCGTTGTATCAAGAACATAGGTCCAGCCGACGTTCGGGCAGCCGGCCCTGCCGGGGAGAGCCGTGCAGACATCCGGCCGGTTTGCGGGTGTCGCGTTGCCATAGGAAACACCGTCGATGGCAACCACAACGCTCGTAACCTGTCCCAAACTGGAAACCGCCCACCCGCTAAACCTAGCCGGTCCGCTGAAAGCGCCGCTCTGAGAATTGGGCTGGTCCATGTGCAACTGAAAGGGATTTGCCGAAGAGTTGTTCACCGTGAATGGCGCGGTCCAGGTGGCAGACTGCCCGAACCAGGTTACCGGTGTGATAGCCAAAGCGTGCTGGCCATCGGCAAGCAGCGTTGTGTCCAGCGTGAAAGTCCACCCCACGTTCGGGCATCCGGGGCGATTTGGAAACGCATTGCAAACGTCAGGCCGGTTCCCTCCGTATGCGGCAGTGCCATAAGGAACGCCGTCGATGAAGACTAGCACGCTACCAATTGGCGCGAGATCATCAAGAGCCCAGCCGCTGAACCCGGCTGTGCCGCTGAACGAAGAAATGCTTCCGCCCGGCGTGTCGATGATTGCGTGCATCGGATTCGCCGTGGACCAGTTTGCCACCATGAACGAAGAGCTAGCGGTCCGAGCTTGTCCATCGCTGGCAATCGCCGTGGCCTCGACTGTGTGAGGTCCGTTCGGCAACGTCGTTGTATCGAAATTGAAAGACCAGCCTACTTTGGGACAGTCGACACCGCTGGGGAATGCTTGACAAACATCGGTCCGGCTCAACTGCAGGGTGGTAGTGCCAACCGGGACATTATCAATCGCGATCGAAATGCTCGAGATCGGAGCTAAATCGTATAGAGCCCAACCCAGGAACGTAATGTTTCCGGCCACCACGGAGTTGCCCGATCCGGGATTATCCACGTTGACTTGAACCCCGGACGGCAACAACCCCGACTTCCACTGATTCACCAGATTCGTGACGTTCACCGATCCCAATCCTGTCGCCAGATCGTAACCGAAGGTGGCTTGATAAGCGGCCGTTGCGGTACCGTACCCAGCTTCGCCGGGAACGGCGTTGTTGCCGCTTGTGACATCGTTAAAAATACACGTGCTCGCAGGCAAACCGGACTGGCTCGACGCATTACACTGGCTTAAGTTTTCCGAAGCCGCAAGCGGATAGAGCACATAATTAGCTTGGCCTTGCCGCCCGTATTTCTGCACCACCAGCGCCATGATTCCGGCAAAAGAAGGCGTGGCCGCTGAGGTTCCGCTATAGCCGTCGAAATAGATTCTGCCGCGGCTGTCCGGAGTGCAGGAACTATCGAGACATAGCAAATACGCGTCGTGTCCGGCCGCGGTGAGCGAAACGTCAGGTGTGTCGCGAACCCCATCGGCTGGGATGCCGGAAACACCCGATTGCCAGGACGGCTTCGAATAGAAGGTACTCGCTCCCCCGCCTCCGGCCCACAATCCCGGCGTATTTCCGTTTGTGCAGGTGCCGGTCGTGCAGCTCTCGTTCCAGGTGATTTCAGGGATGTAAGATCGCGCAGATTGGCGAGTGGCCGCATTATTGGTTGCGTTCCAGTACAACGCGGCATTTCCGCCCTCATTGAACTGCGTACCGCCGACAGCGATGTCGTGTGGCGTCGACGCCAGCACGTTCGGTGAGATGGGTCCGGTGGCTGAGGCCGAGTTGGGATCGTCGCAGCCTTCCGCGCCGGAGTCGCCCGCCGCCACAGTGTAAGTGATCCCTTCGGAAGCTGCTTGCTCCGCCAGCGATAAATAGAAAGCCCCTTCCGCCGTGGTATAGTTGTGCTCGCAATCGCCGAAGCTCTCGGTCATAACGTCGCCCAGATTGTTATCGATGATGTATTCTTCCGAGAGGTCCACGCCGTCCGTCGAGTTGGTGGATTTCGAAACCACCAGCTTAATCGTCGCTCCGGTAGCCACTGCGCCCGCCCAGGTAGTGTCCAAAACCGCTTCTGCCTCTTCTGAGCCGCCCAGGTCGCCAGGATCGGTGCCGTTCACTACGCTTTGCGGCGGGTTGCTGGAGAGTCCAAAAGTGCTGCGGAATTGGTTGACGTCGGACATCTTGATATCTGTCCGGGCAACTACCGCGACGGTTGTACCGCTTCCGTTGATGCCGGCACTGTAGAGGGGATTGACGTTGTAGATGGTGGCGTAGTCAGCCGGCACCAATTCATGAGTGCCATCGGATGCGGTGAACTGCGGTTGCACGCCGGGCTGATAGATTGCTTCGATTCGTTTGGCGGTCGCGGTAAGCTGCGGCTTCTTGCTGAAATTGTGCAGAGTGACAATTCCGGCGAGTACCGGACCGAGGGCCGCGGGAACCTCGGGATCGTTGGTATTAGCCCAATGCTCCTCACCATTCACGATGTACTTGTGAATCTCGGTGTGGAATGCCTGCTGAACCTGACCGGCGGTTCCCGAAAACTCAATCACATTCCGCCCGTTTGAAATGCGGTTCACCTGGAAACCGTAGGATTCCAGCCAGGCCGTAACGGTTTGAACGTCCTGATCGGCAGCGCCAAACTGCTGGCCGAACTCCTGCGGCGTGAGCCAGTGATGGTAAAGCGGCGAGTTCTTGTCCTGTTGCGCAGCGAGCAGGGCCTGAAGAGCGGACTCCTGTTGCGTGCTTCGCGTCAGCACAAGCAACATGCGATTCATGGGCAAATCGCTGGGCGCCGTGCCCTGATCGAAGCGCGCGTCTGCCAGCGGATGTGTGTTGCCGTGGAGCACTTTCAACTGTCTGTCATCGACGGCGGCCGTGACGCGGACGCTCGGATGCGCTAATTGCGTAAGCTCGGCTGGCACGCCGGGGCGCGCTACCGCAAACACTACGGCAAGCGCGGGGACGAAAAAGGACACGGGTCGCATGTACGAACGAAAATAAACCTCTAGACGCTATTGGATGAATCCCTGACGGGCGTTCCGATCTGACCACCCTGACCGTGCTCACAAGGACGCGTGCGGTTCTTCTAAGTTACAGCAGCTTCTTTAAGATTTACGAATCCTTAGCCGAAGCGCCCACCGGGGAACAAAAGGAGAAACACCGACCACAGTCGACTCGTCTAAAAATTGGAGGACGTAAATGGAAGGCTTACGGCAGAGCGCAATGATGTCGCATCTTTTGGACGCTCTCGATCGCCGCCAGGATATCGGGCATTACGGCCGCCTGGTGTTCGTCATCATTGCGCGCTATTTTCTTTCCGATGAAGAAATCGTTCGGCAACTGACCAAAGATCCCGATTGCGACGAACAGAAGGCGTGGGGTTTAGTGAAGCAAGTGGAGGCGAGAGGTTACAACCCGCCGAAACGCGAACGCATTCTGGAATGGATGAACCAGCAGAATTTCCCCATCTGCGATGCGTCTGATCAAAACGAGGGGTGCAACGTGTATAAAAGCCTGGATTTTCCGCCGGAAGTGTACGAAAAGATCTCGGCGTATTATCAGAACCAATCCGCTCCTTAGCAGTCGCGGCTCTGTTGCGTTCAGGATTTAGCCGTCAGCGGATTGCACATTTGTTCGTTCAACCACTGCACGAGCTTATGCTTGTAACCTGAAGCAAGCTTAGGATAAGACTCCCACCAGCGAATGCCGTGTCCAGCGCCTTGGACGGGGTAAATCTCACAGCTCGCGCCCGCCTTTCGCATGCGCTCGCACATGTCGCGGGATTGCGCAAACGGTACAAGCGGATCGGCCGTTCCGTGGATAAACAAGAAGGGCGGCATGTCGCGCCGGACGTTGTCAATTGGGGACAGCCGAGCAAGACCGGCCAGAATCAGCCGTTCCCAAGGCTTCCCCTCCACCGAATCCCGAATCTGCGTAGGTACATATCTGGAATTCTTCAAAAGATACACGAGATCTGTGGGAGCGTAGAGGGCCACAACTGCTCTTACAGAACAGCCCGCATGACCCCGCAGCGCCGCCATCGCAGCAAGCTGGCCGCCAGCGGATTCACCGACCAGCGCGATCCGTCTGCCATCGACGTTGAATTCCGCCGCATGCGCCTTCACAAACCGGATGGCGGATTCCACGTCTTCGATTGCCACTCCGAAGCGTAGGATGTCGGTGGCAAAGCGGTAGCTGATAGAGAACCAGGCAAAGCCGGCCTCCCTCAAGGGTTTGAACAGCGGCTCGACATCGATGCGGCGATCGCCTGAAATCCAGCCACCGCCATGTACGAGGATGACGGCGGGAACGCGCTCAGCGGCGGCCGGGAACCCAGCATCCAGGCGCAAGCTGATACCGTTCACGCGAGAGTACTCGATGTCGCGCTTCACCTGCCAGGGAGAAAAATGCAGGGATGGAGATTGCGCGGCCAGACTCATAAAGTTGGAAACGAACGCCAGAACCAGGAATGAAAGCCCAATACGGGCGTACATACCTTATGTGATGTCCGCGACGTTCCAGCCGTTGCGTTGGCACACCCGCTGACCGGTTCCAAACGGTACTGGTATAATGCCCGCTGGCTTAGACGTGGCTACCTCGCTTCCAGCACCGCCGCCATTCGGTTTATTCCGGGATGACTCGGATCTGATCCCGAAGCTGAAGAAGCGTGAACCCGAAGCGCTGGGCGATGTGTACGACCGCTACGGCCTTCTGACGTTCGCCCTGATTCTCCATATTGTGAAGGACAGAGCAATTGCCGAAGAGATTCTTGCCGCCAGCTTCCTAGTGCTGTGGAACCGGATCCAGCGCTATCCGTACAACCGGGGAAGTCTGGGGCTGTGGCTTCTGGCGATTGCGCGCGACCGCGCCGTTCATCGCCTGCGGGCTGGCGAGAGTTGGTACACGTTGCCGAACCGGGTCTGCGCGGAAAATACTCCGTCGCTTTTCATCGAGACACGCGTCCAGGAACACGCCCCGGAGGAGATCCGGCGGCTACGCAATGCCTTCGTACAGTGCAAGGAAATTTTTTGCATTCTTCTGGAACTGGCTTACTTCGAAGGGCTTTCCGTGAGCGAATTGGCGGCTCGGCTGGACGAACCGGTCGAGACTGTAGAAGCCTGGCTTCGCACAGCCCTCGACGGTTTGCATCCCTGATTCGGGGATTTCCTTATACCGGCGTTGGTACGGGCAATATCGGGACCATAACTATCCAGTGAGCAAGAAATACCCAAAAAGATAATTTTGCTTCCCGTTAACCTGTTTGTTTCCAGCAGAAGTGCAAAATTGGCCGATTGTTTTCCGGCACTTAACCGAGGTTTGTACCCACCGCGGTGTTTGGCACGTCTCTTGCAGTAGATTAGGCGAGTCCCGACAATGATCGCTTCGAATCCAAGGCTCCCCGTGCAAGAAGAACACTTGACCTGCTGTTTCGAAAACAGCGAATTCCACCCGGTTGTGGGTTCCGCCGCCGATGCGCTGTGCGATGAGATGATGTTGCACGTGTTTACCTGTTCTACCTGCTTGGATGAATCCGAAGACGTGTGTCCGGTTTACCAGGGCCTCAAGATGAAGATGGAAGAAGCCGGTGGTCCGGTCCACGGCCGTTTCCTGGCGATGTAGTTTTTCGAGTTTCCGAAAAGGCCTCCTGTTGCGAATGCGGCAGGAGGCCCTTTCCATTTTGGGAAGAGGGTGTCCCAAAAGGAACAGCGATGGTTCGTTTTGGGACTGCGAGACCGCTTAGTTGCGTCCATACTGGCCGAAGGACTCGAATGGTGCCTCGATCCCTATTCGCTATAATTCCGCTCTTTCTGCTGTCCGTGTCTCGTCCTTCTCCAATATGGGGTGTACAGGCCGCTGATCCCGCGAAGCCTCTCACGCTTCAGCAAGTATGGTCTCTTGACTCGACCTACACCGACCGGCAGAACGGCGTCAGTTTCCGCTATCCCTCGATATGGAAGCCAGAAACACAGTTCGGCTACGTTCCACCGGGGTTGATAGTGTATTTGGAGCCAAGCGGTGACGAAAGGCTCCAGCGAGTGAAAGGCTTCGCCTATGAAGAGGGCGGCTTCCCACGCGACCGGATCATCGGTCCGTACTCGGCGACGAACCTGGAAGGCTTCGGCTTTGTTTACTCGGTTCTTCCCGCGGCGAGCCCCGCGGACTGCGAAAAGAAGGCCTCTTCCGCAGCGGACAACCCCATCGTGAAGAATTCCGGGCATCGATCGGTCAGGATTGCCGCCCGTTCCTACTCGGTATATACGACTGCCGGTGAGGCGATGAACCAAACCTACGATGGACAGCTTTATGGGACCTACGCTGGAAATGCCTGCTACCTGTTCGAGACGGGTGTTGCGACCGCTTTGCCGGGCATCTTAGATAATATCCAAGCGCTCACACCGGCGCAGTTTCACTCCATCGACGTGCATCTTTGGCAAATGATGGAGACGGTGCGAATCAGCCGTCAGAGATAAATACGCGACTTGCCGACAGCGATCAGAAATCGATGCCACGCACCAGCAAACAAGCAAGCAGAAGGCCGATGCCATAGCAGGTCAGGCGCAATCTGCACATACTGTAGAATAGAATACTACATAGACGTTTAAAGCGGATCGCGGCAGGCTTCATCGATGCTGTTTAACACTACCCGTGCGGTAACTGGCTCACATCCCAGCCGCCGCCGAGTGCTTTGATAAGCAAAACGCTGGCATCCATCCGGCGGCGGAGTAAATCCGCTTCGGTGCGCTCATTCGCGAGCGCGATGCTCTGAACCGTGATCACTTCCAGATAGTCGATCAGTCCCCCCTTGTAGCGGTTCATCGCAAGGTCGAGCGAGTTTTCCGCGGCTAAGGTGGCTTCGTGCTGTTTGGCGGATTCCTGCTCCAGGATACGCAGCGTGGCTAGATTATCTTCCACTTCCTGAAAAGCGGAGAGAGCGGTCTGGCGATAATTGGCAATGGTTGCGTCGTAGCCGGCCTCGGCGGTTTCCACCTGCGCGCGCCGGCGGCCCGCGTCGAAGATGGTTTGGAGCATCTGCGGACCAACAGCCCAGAAGCGGCTCGGCCAGGTAAACCAGTCGACGATGCTGCCGGCTTCCAAACCGCCGGTCGCGGTGATCACCAGATCCGGGAAGAAGGCAGCCTTGGCGATGCCGATCTGCTCATTCGCGGAAGCGGCACGCCGCTCGGCCACGGCAATGTCGGGTCGCCGCTCGAGCAGTTGCGAGGGCACGCCCGTGGGAATGGCGGGAGGCACGCGAGTGAGCGGCGAAACCGGCACTTCGAAGCCCTCTGGCGGCTTGCCAATCAAGACGGCGATGGCGTGATTGTAATTGGACCGAGCAACTGTCACATCGATATCTACCGCTTGCGTCTGGTTCAACTGAGTTTGGGCCTGGGCCACTTCCGCCTTGGAGGCCACGCCTCCTTTGTAGCGGTTCGTGGTCAGTTCGAACGCTTTTTCGTACGCTTTGACATTGTCGTCGAGAATCTGCTTCTGACGGTCCAGGCTGTGGGCTTCGAAGTAGTCAACGGCCAGTTCGGTTTGAAGCTCAAGCTTTACGTTCTCCAGATCGGCTGCCGAGGCTTGAAATTGCTCCTGTGCGCTGGCGATACTGCGGCGGATGCGTCCCCACAGATCGGCATCGTAGGAGACCTCGAACGGCGCGGTGAAATCGGCGTACTGCGCGCCGCCAAAGCCGGCGGGACGATTGGACGAGATCCGGTTCCGCGTGATTTCCGGCCCCGCGCTCACGGTTGGATAGAGAGCCGAGCGGTTGAATTTAATTGCCGCGCGTGCCTGGCGAAAGTTGGCTTCCGCCACCTTTAAGGTTTGATTGGCAACCGGGACCTGCTCTTCGAGCGCGTTCAGTTGCGGATCTTCGTAGAGCTCCCACCACTTGCCGCGCAGCTTGGAATCGCCGGGCTGGGCCGGTCTCCAGCCATTCACTTCCTTAAAACTGTCGGGCGGCTGCTCCGAGTAGGCCGGCGCGGACGGCACGGAAGGCTTCGTATACTTCGGCCCAACACTGCAACTGGCAAGCAGAGCAGCCATACCGACTGCTGCCAGACCCGCCTTGAAATTCATACCTTTCATTTCTTAAAACCCGGCCACTTGCTTACGCGCGTGCTTCTGTAACCTGTACCTGCTGGCCGGCAACGATCGAATCGCTCGGATTTACAATCACGGCGTCATCCGCCTTCAGGCCCGAAAGCACTTCTACCGAATCGCCGTAGTCGTGGCCCAGCACAACCGGAATCAGCTCGGTTTTCGAATTCCGGACCACTGCCACGCGCAACCCTTCGGAGCGGAACAACAGCGCGTTCGAGGGCACAGTGACAGCTTGCACTTTGGATGGCAGCTTGAGGTGTACCGAGCTGTAGGAGCCGGGCAGCAGTTCTCCGGTCGGGTTCTTCACATCGACTTCCACCAGCAACGTTCGGGAGGCGAGATCGATGGCATCGGCATTCCGGACCACCGTGCCCCGAAATTCACGCCCGGGGAACTCGGAAAGCGTTAAATAGGCGTTCACTCCCGGTTTCGCCGCGCGCGAATAGATCTCGGGAACATTGACATAGACGCGCAGGGTCGAGTTGGAAGACAGATGAAACAGCTCTTTGCCGGGACTGTTCGAACCGGCATCTACCAGAGAACCGACATCGATGTTTCGCGCGGTGATGACGCCATCGAAAGGCGCATAAACTTTTTCGTAAGAAACCAGTTGTTCGAGCCGGGCGACGTTCGCTTGCGCCGAGCGCACCGTTGCTGTACTTGCAGCGGCTTGCTGCACGGCGTTATCGACGTCCTGCTTCGCGACCGAATCCGTCTTGAAGAGAGTTAAGTAGCGGTCCGCGGTGATCTGAGCGAGTTTCAGATTGGCCTGGTCGGTGGCAAGCTGTTCGCGCGCCTGTTGAAGCTGCTGATCCACTTCGGGAGCTTCAATCTCGGCCAGCAATTGCCCGCGCTTGACGTGCGCGCCGATATCGACATGCCAGGCTTTCAAGTATCCGCTGGCCCGCGCCCAAATCGGCGTGTCGATAAATGCCTGCATGTTGCCCGGCAGCACGACTTCCTCCGCTCCCTGGCTCGCCTTGGGATGAACCACCGCCACGGTGGGGATGGACATAGCCAAAGTGTTCCGTTGCAAGGTGCTATCGGCGCGGGCGCGCGCGGTGATCCCGGTGAAGATGAGATACGCGAGCACCGCAGCGCCGAGCAGCAGCACCAGAAGCAATCCGCGCCATGGATTCCCTGAGGCGGTCTCGGTTGCGGGGCTCGCGTTGTGAGTGGTGGTGGTTGTATTTTCTTCTTCTACAGTCATTGCTTCTCCGAAAATCAGGCGTGAACGGGCCGGTTGGCGGCGTGGTCTCCGGTCTCCATCTCGTCTGCTTTATGTGATGCGTGCAGCAGGCTGAAAACTGCAGGGACAAAGAAAAGCGTCGCGACGGTGGCGCACGCTAAGCCGCCGATCACCGCGCGGCCCAACGGCGCATTCTGCTCGCCGCCCTCTCCGAAGCCCAGAGCCATCGGGACCATGCCGATGATCATGGCAAGCGCCGTCATGAGAACCGGCCGGAACCGCGTGGAGCCCGCCTGCAATGCGGCTTCAATCGAGCTGCCCACCAATGGCAGCCGCTCTTTTGCAAAACTGACTACCAGAATGCTGTTCGCCGTCGCCACGCCCATGCACATAATGGCGCCCATCAGAGCCGGGACGCTGATGGTGGTGTGGGTCATGAACAACATCAGAATGATGCCCGCGAGCGCGGCCGGCAGCGCTGTGATGATAATGAACGGATCGAGCCAGGATTGGAAGTTCACTACAATCAGCAGGTAAACCAGCACGATTGCGCCGGCCAATCCGGCGAGCAATCCGATAAACGAGTTGTGCATAGTTTCGAATTGCCCGCGCAGCACAACCTGCGAGCCGCGCGGCAGATATTTCGCGTTCGCATTCAGAACCTGCGCAATCCCCCGCCCGACCGCGCCCAGATCGCGATCCTGCACGGAGCCATAGATATCGGCCGTGCGGCGAATATTGAGGTGGGTCACGACGCCAAGCTCGTTTTCGCGGCTGATGTCGGCCAGATCGCTCAGGATTTCCGGCTGCTTCTGGTTGGGACCGCTGATCGGTACGTTGCGGAGGTCTTGCAAAGACTGGATGTGGTACTGCGGCGTTTGCGTCACCAGGCTGTAGTTCACGCCGTTCACCGGATTCAGCCAGAACGTCGGCTGGGTTTGAAAGCTGCCGCTCAGCGAAGTGAGAAAGTTGCGCGCCAGGTCGATTTGCGTGAACCCGCTTTGCGCCGCTTTGGTGCGGTCCACCTGAACGTGAAGCTTCGGCTCGTCGAAGACCTGATGCACATGCAAATCCACTGCGCCCGGAATGCGCTGTAACTGCGGAAGAATGCGGTCGGCAAAGGCGCGGCTGGCCTCGATATTATTGCCGGTGATCTGGACATCGATGGGCGCGGGCAGTCCGAAGTTGAGAATCTGCGTGACGATGTCGGCAGGCAACAGATAAAACGTCGTGCCGGGAAATTCGCGCGGTAGAGTCTTGCGCAGTTCGCGGACGTAATCGGCGGTGGGACGATGCTTTTCCGTGAGCGTGACCAGGATGTCGGCGTCGGCCGGGCCGATCTGACCGGAGTTGCTGTACGAGAGATTCATCTGGCTGTAGGGCAGGCCGATGTTATCGAGGATGGTTTCGAGCTCCTGGTGCGGAATCCGTCTCCGGATCGCTGTATCGACCAGATCGCAGAGCCGGGCCATTTCCTCAATGCGCGTGCCGGTTTTGGCGCGGACGTGCAGTTTGAATTGGCCGGTGTCGCTGGTCGGGAAGAAATCTTCTCCGAGAAACGGAAGCAGCAACGCCGCGGAAGCGCAGACCGCGATGAACGCCGGAACGAATATCTTCCGGCGGTAGACCAGTGTGGTGAGCATGGCCTGGTATTGGGTCCGGACGCGCTCGAAGCCGCGCTCGAAGGCACGCTGGAATACGGCAAACGCTCCCTTACGGTCGCGGTTCTGACGCAGCAGGTACATCGCGAGCGTGGGCACCAGAGTTCGCGAGAGCACGTAGGACGCGATCATGGCGAACACGACGGCTTCGGCCAGCGGGATGAACAGAAACTTCGCGACCCCGCTCAAAAAGAACATCGGGAGAAAGACAATACAAATGCAGAGCGTGGAGACAAGCGCCGGAACGGAGATCTGCGCCGCGCCTTCGAAGATGGCGGTCTTCAGGTCATGGCCTTCTTCCATGTAGCGCTCGATGTTCTCGATGGTGACCGTCGCGTCGTCCACGAGAATGCCCACCGCGAGTGCCAGTCCGCCGAGCGTCATGATGTTGATCGTCTCGTGCAGCGCGCTCAGGACGATGATTGACGTCAGAATCGAGAGCGGAATCGAGATCGCAATAATCAGCGTGCTGCGCCAGCTTCCCAGAAACACCAGAATCATCAAGCCGGTCAGGCACGCCGCGATAACGGCCTCGCGAATGACTCCGGTGACGGCGGCGCGCACGAAAATCGATTGATCCGCCAACGGCTGGATTTTGAGCTGCTGCGGGAGTGTCGCTTCCACTTTGGGCAGAATGTCCTTGATCCCTTGCACCACGTCCAGCGTGGAAGCGCTGCCCGCTTTTAGAATGCTGACCAGAACGCCGCGCTGGCCATCCCGCCGGATGATGTTCGTCTGCGGCGCAAATCCGTTCCGCACGTTCGCCACGTCACGTACGTAGATCGTCGAATTGCCCACCACTTTTATCGGGAAGTCGTTGATTTCGGCAATGCGCTGCGGACTGTAGTTCATGTCCACGTCGTATTCGAACTGGCCGATTTTGGCGGTTCCCGAAGGCAGCAGCAGGTTCTGATTGCTCACCGCGCTCACGACATCAAAAGGCGATAGCCCCTTGGCCTGCAATTGAGCGGGGTTCAGGTCGATCATGACCTGCCGCTGTTTTCCGCCATAGGGATACGGCAGCACCGCGCCTGGAACCGTCACCAGTTGCGGGCGAAGAAAGTTCATGGCAATGTCGTTGAGATCCTGTTCCTGCAATCCCTTGCCGGAGAGAGCAAGCTGCAGAATCGGGACGCTGGATGCGCTGTAGCTGAGAACGATCGGCGGATTGATGCCGGCCGGCATCTGCTTCAGAATCGTCTGCGAAACGGCGGTGACTTGGGCGATCCCCGTGGTGACGTTCGCGTAGGGCTGTAGATAGATTTTGACCACCGCCGTTCCGTTGAGCGTGGTCGATTCGATGTGCTCGATATCGTTGACGGTGGTGGTGAGGACACGCTCGTAAACAGAAGTGATTCTGCCCTCAAATTCGCGGGGATTCAGGCCGGTATAGGTCCAAATGGCGGAAATGACGGGGATATTAATGCTAGGGAAGATATCGGTCGGGGTCCGAAGGATTACGATTGGACTGATCAGGAGGATCAGAAGCGCCAGAACGATGAAGGCGTAGGGCCGTGTGAGAGCTACTCTGACGATCCACATTCACCTATACCGATGAATTTACGATACTAAAAAGTTTCGAAAATCTGCAACTTTTGTACTTCGCGGCCGCGTCAGATAGGTGGATATTGGAAACAACCGAAGAACTAGCGCATAAAGGACGCGGGCGACCCCGGGACGAAGAGGCTCGGAATCGGATTCTGGGGGCGGCTTTGCAAGTCCTGGAGGAGCAGGGTTTCGCCAATACCACGACAGACGCAATTGCCGAACGCGCCGGGGCCAGCAAAGCGACCATCTATCGCTGGTGGCCGCACAAAGCGGCTGTGCTGATTGAAGCACTCCGGGAAAACGTCGCGCAGGAGATGCCGTTTCCCGATACGGGCGATCTGCGCGAGGATATCCGGCTTCAGCTTCGAAACTTTATCCGATTACTGAATGGGCCGCACGGGCGCATTTTCAAGGCGTTTGTGGCCGCCGCGCAAAGCGACCCGGAAGTGGCGGAGGCGTTCAAGACCGTCTGGGTCCGGCCGCGCCGGATGGATGCCAAGCAGGTTCTGGAGCATCACCGCGGGAACAGCTTGCGCGAAGACGCGGATCTGGACTTGGTCATGGACGCTCTCTATGGGCCTCTGTACTACCGGTTACTGATCGGCCACGGATGCTTGTCGGAAGTCTACACCGACGCGTTGACGGATCTTGTGTTGGCTAGCATCCTGAAAACCTGACCTCCTCACCTTAGTACCATTTCCGCAACTGGCTCATAGCGAAGCGGCTTCTTCTCTGCTATCTTACGGAAACTCGGTAAATAGCTTGGCGACAGACAGACATATCCTCGTCATTGAGGACAATCCGGGCGATATGCGCCTTATGCGGGAGGCGCTCAAAGATATGCAGCCGCCTGTAACGGTTGAATTTTCCAGCGATTGTAACGGAGCCCTTAAGCGATTGCGCGAGCGCAACCCGGTTGCTCCGCAGCTCATTTTTCTCGATTTCAACCTCCCGGGTTCCGATTCGCGCGAATTTCTTCGTAAGGCGAAGGAAGATATGGAGCTGCGGCTGATTCCAATTACCGTGTTCACCGCATCGGATGCGGAACGGGACATCTGCCAGGCGTACGAATTGTACGCAAATTGCTACTTACGGAAGCCGGTAGATCTGGAAGAGTTTTTCAGCACGATCCGGACGGCAGCACATTTTTGGCTGGACGTAGCCTATATTCCAGGGAGAGGCGGGCAGTAACAGAACTGACAGTTTTCGTTCCGTTCTGTTATGATTCAGGCGCATGAGCGGGTACTCGATCGGGGTAGATTTGGGTGGCACCAACCTTCGCGTCGCAGCTTTGGATGCGAACGGAAAGATCCTGCGGAAGGTATCGATACCGGCGATCTACGACAGCGGGCCCGAGAGCGTTGTCAACGATATAGTCAAGACCATCAAAGAGGTCCGCGAGGCGCTTGGAGCGCGCGGGTTGCGAGGAGTAGGAATCGGCGTGCCCGGCTTTATCGATATGGATGCCGGGCTGGTGATCGGTTCGGCCAACCTGCCGGGATTTCAAGGCTTCCCGGTACGCGACGAGATCCAAGCCCGGCTGGGCACTCCGATCATTCTGGAAAACGATGCGAACGCGGCGGCGCTCGGCGAAATGTGGATGGGCGCCGGTAAGGACGTGAAAGACCTGATCCTGTTTACTCTGGGGACTGGAATCGGCGGCGGCATCATTATCGATGGCAAGATTTTTCACGGTTTCCACGGCATGGCCGGAGAATTCGGACATATGACGGTTTTTCCGGACGGAAACCCGTGCGGCTGCGGAAACTGCGGGTGCCTCGAAAAACATGCCTCAGCCACGGCGATTGCCGCCATGGGCCGGATGATGCACTTCGGACGCGACACGACATCGGCGCGGGTGCATGAACTGGCACTTGAAGGCAACGAGCGCGCCAAGCTGATTTTCGAATCCGTCGGGCGAGCGCTCGGAATTGCGATCGCGAGCCTCATCAATATCTTCAATTTCCCCTTGTATCTGCTGAGCGGTGGTCCGCTTCCCGCCTGGGAGTTCTTCGCTCCGTCCATGTTCGCTGAAGTGAACAGGCGCTCGTTTACGTTTGCCCGCACTGGGACGCGCATCGAAAAAGCAACTCTGGGCAGCGAAGCCGGCTTGTACGGCGCTGCCTATCTTCCCTTTCAGCACAGCCCTTCTATCCAAATTGCGGCAAGCCGGTAAGGCCGGCCTGCGACAATTTAAGAGTTTTGGATAAACCGATGTATTGGCTTGGACTGGATGTCGGTACGGGCGGCTCGCGCGCGCTCCTGGTGGATTCGGGCGGACGGGTTACTTATTCCTTTATGGCGCCGCACGAAGACATGCGGATGCCCAAACCGTTATGGGCAGAGCAGGAGCCGGACGATTGGTGGCGCGCGTGTCAGCTTGCAATACAGGGAGTGCTGCAGCAGGCATCCATAACCGGAAGCAGCGTGAAGGGCGTGGGGCTCACCGGACAGATGCACGGCCTGGTGCTTTTGGACAACGAATCCAAAGTGATCCGTCCGGCCTTGATCTGGTGCGATCAGCGCAGCCAGCGGCAGGTGGATTTCGTTACCGGCAAGATCGGGGAGGCCCGCGTGTTGCAGGCCATTGCGAATCCGGTACTGACCGGGTTCACGTTGCCGAAGCTGCTGTGGGTGCGCGACAACGAGCCTGAGAAATTCGCCTCGATTCGCAGATTGCTGTTGCCCAAAGATTACGTGCGGTTCAAACTGACAGGCGAATTTGCGACCGACGTTTCGGATGCGAGCGGCACGGCGCTGTTCGATGTGGTGAAGCGGAAGTGGTCGGACGATATGGCCGATGGCTTGGGCCTGGACCGGAGCATTCTGCCGAAGGCGTACGAATCAAGCGAAGTGAGCGGGACGGTTTCTGAAGCCGCTGCCGCGCTGACCGGTTTGGCTGCGGGGACGCCGGTAGTGGCAGGCGCCGGCGATCAAGCCGCGAGCGCGATCGGGAATGGGATTGTGCAGGCGGGCACGGTTTCGTGCACGATCGGAACGTCGGGCGTCGTGTTTGCTTATCTCGACAAGGCGGCGTATGATCCGGCGGGGCGCGTGCACACGTTCTGTCATGCGATTCCCGGTGTGTGGCACGTGATGGGCGTGACACAGGGCGCGGGGCTCAGCTTCCAGTGGTATCGGAACCGGTTCGCCCCCGAAACACCGTACGACGACTTGACCGCGAACGCCACGTTCTCTCCGGATGGAGCACACGGCCTCTTCTGGTTGCCTTACCTGATGGGCGAGCGCACGCCGCACCTGGATGCCAATGCGCGGGGCGCCTGGATCGGCCTTACGGCCAAGCACCAGACGTCGGATTTGATTCGCGCGATTCTGGAAGGCGTTTGTTACAGCCAAAAGGACGGACTCGAAATCATTGCCGGCCTGGGTGCGCGCCCGGCGCTGGTGCGGCTTTCCGGTGGAGGTGCACGCAGTCCGTTCTGGCACCAGTTATTCGCCGATATTTTCAACCTGCCGGTGGCAACTCTGGAAACGCAGGAGGGATCGGCATACGGGGCGGGTCTTCTGGCGATGGTGGGAACGGGTGAATACAAGAGCGCGGCGGAAGTTTGCCGGGTGGCGATTAAAGAAGTGAGCCGGAAGGAGCCGCGTCCGGATGCAGCCAAGTTCTACGAGAAGCACTACCAGATTTATCGTTCGCTCTATCCGGCATTGAAACCGGTTTTTCAGACAATCGCCGAAGTCGATGGCTGAAGCGAATGCAACTTACTGCGACGTAGCGCTTCCGGTTCCTCTCGATCGACTGTTCACTTACGAGTTGCCGTTGACATTGCGGCACCGGGTCCGGCCGGGTTGCCGCGTGCTCGCGCCGTTCGGAAGCCGCAAGCTGAACGGCGTGGTACTGCGCACGCACGATACGCAGCCGGATTATGAAACGCGCGAGGTGCTGCGGCTGCTTGATGAAGAGCCGGTGCTCGATGAGCAGTTGCTGCATCTCGGGGAATGGATCGCGGAGTACTATTGCGCGCCGATCGGGGAAGTGCTGCGAGGCATGCTGCCGCTCAGCGGAGAGTTGCGGCGCGGGACCACGTACTCGCTCACGGATCTGGGCCGCGATATCCAGCGGCAGATTTCGTTTGAGGGTGAACCGGACGCCGCGTCTCAGATTCTCTCGCTGCTGGAACAGAGGCCCCGTTCTGCCGGTTACCTCGTGAGCAAAGTGAAGGACGCGCGTTCCGTGCTGCGCAATCTAGTGAAGCGCGGATGGGTGGCGGCGGAAGACACGCAAGAGGCGCGCGACCCGCTGCGGATGCCCGCCGAGCGGTTGCAAGTGGAATTCCTGGCGCGGCCGGAGCCGAGCGTGAAGTTAAAAAAAAGCGAACGCGAGCTGCTGGCATTTCTCGAACTGCATCCGGGGCCGCACAATGTCGGAGAACTCGGAGAAACGGTGGCCAAAGCGTCGGAAGCGACGCGTGCGCTGGCGCGTCGCGACCTGGTGAAGTTGGCCGCGGAGGAGTTCCCCGCCCCGGCTGCGTGGGAACGCCCGGTTCCGGTGCTGAACGAGCATCAGCAAGCGGCGTTCGATGCGATTCGCGCGGCGCTGGAAGCGGGCCGGTTTCAAACGTTTCTGTTGCAGGGCGTGACCGGTTCGGGCAAGACGGAAGTCTACCTGCGTGCCATCGAGGCCGCGCTGGCGCTGGGCAAGAATGCGTTGTTACTCGTCCCGGAGATCGCGCTGACACCGGCCATGGCCGGACAATTCTTTCACCGGTTCGGAAAGCAGGTCGCGATTCTGCATTCGGCGTTCGGCGAGGCCGAACGCGCCGGACAGTGGCGCAGGATTCGGAATGGGCAGGCGCGCGTGGTGGTGGGGACGCGTTCGGGCGTGTTTGCGCCGGTGCAGAATCTGGGGCTGATCATTGTCGATGAAGAGCACGACACCAGCTACAAGCAGCAGGAAACGCCGCGCTATCACGGACGCGATCTGGCGCTGGTCCGGGCGCGGGACGCTTCCGCGGTTGCAGTGCTGGGCTCGGCGACACCCAGCATCGAGAGCCGGCACAACGCGGATGCGGGCAAATACACGATGCTGCGCTTGCCGGAACGCATTGCGCAACGGCCCATGCCGGAAGTGCAGTTGGTCGATATGCGGCTGGAGTTTCTGGAGACCAAGCGGCAGGCAACGTTTTCGCGCAAGCTGCTGGAGGAGATGGAGCAGCGGCTCGCGAACCGCGAGCAGGTGATGCTGCTGCTGAACCGGCGCGGCTTTTCGAGCTTTCTAATCTGCCGGGCGTGCGGGGAGCGGATGCTGTGCGTGAACTGCTCTGTCGCGCTGACGCATCACCGGCGCGATCGCCGGATGTTGTGCCATCAATGCGGATACGCGGAGAAGATTCCGTCCGAATGTCCGAAGTGCGGGAGCGATTATATCCAGTTCCTCGGCACCGGTTCGGAGCGCGTCGAGGATGAGTTGCACGAGCACTTTCCGACGGCGCGCATTGCGAGACTGGATCGCGACAGCGCGGCCGGTAAAGGCGCGTTCGAACGAATCCTGCAGAGTTTCCGGGAAGGCGACACAGACATTCTGGTGGGCACACAGATGATTGCCAAAGGGCATGATATTCCGAACGTGACGCTGGTCGGTGTGGTGCTGGCGGATATTGGGCTGAGCATGCCGGATTTTCGCGCGGCGGAGCGGAGCTTTCAGCTTCTGACGCAAGCGGCCGGGCGCGCGGGACGTGGGGACACGCTGGGGCGGGTGGTGATTCAAACGCTTAACCCCGAGCACTACGCGGTGACGTATGCCGTCGAGCAGGATTACGAAGGCTTCTACAAGAAAGAGATCGAGTTCCGGAAGTGGATGCGGTACCCGCCGTTTGCCGTGCTGGCAAACGTGCTGGTGCGTGCGGCCAAGCAGGAGGAGGCGCTGCGCATGGCGACGCAATTGGGGTACGTTCTGACGCCGGTGGCGCCCGGCATACGCGTGATGGGTCCGGCCGAGGCGCCGGTGCTGCGGCTGAAGAACGAGTTTCGGTATCAGATCCTGTTGAAGGCGGCCAAGCGCGCGACGCTGCGGCAAGTGCTGAACGACTTGCGCCGGTTCGCCGAAAAGGAGAAGTGGCCGGCGACGGCGCTGGTGGTGGACGTGGACCCGATCAGCCTGATGTGATTTTTGCGAAACGAAATTTCGAGGGGATCGAAAAGAGCCAGTCACGCGCCGATGAAAATTCTTTTCTGGTTTCAATTCAGAGAGTTGGGTTGATTTGGGAGGCCCGTTGCGGATCGCGTTTCGGCGAGACTACGATGATAAACTCGTTTATGAACGCGCAAGCGTTTTATGCGGCGGCTGTAGCTCAGTTGGTAGTAGCGCCAGATTGTGGTTCTGGATGTCGTGGGTTCGAATCCCACCAGCCGCCCCAGCAATCTCCTTTCATAATCAAATAGTTTACAACTTCTTCTCAATTTGAAAACGCCGGGCTGATCCTGAAACATCCGAATAACCGTCTGCTCTGACAAATGCAAGCGTTCGGCGATCTCCGCCGGTGCGAAGTGAGGCTCCAGAACGGCGTTGATCGGCTCCCGTTCCGGATTGAAGTGGCTGGCGGTTGCGGCCATACTGCGAACCGGTGTACTCGATGCTGGATGTCGTCCTCGAAAAGCAAAATCTTCGGAACGCCAAATCCCGCTTTGCCCGCAAAGACGACATTCGCGATGCGGCGTGCGAATTCGGCAGACTCAATGCCTAGGCGCTCGTGCCAATCAGAGCGCGCGGCGATCGCTAGCCAATGCCATGCGGACTCAAAGGGAGACCAGCACGACGAGACGGGCATGTTCGCCCGCCGCAATTCGTAAAGGATTTCTGCCGCATGCATCGTTCCAGTGACAGTGTGATCCTCTTCCACTGGAGGTCCGGCCGCGACCACCGGTAGAATCGCGTGATTCCGATAAGTAATCGCCGAAATATGAAACAGCGGTTTGGGTGAGGTTTCGTGGGCAATGTAGCCTGGATACTCGTTCATCGGGCCTTCGGCCGCCACATCCTCGTCGGTGACACCGATATGGCCTTCGATGATGATCTCCGCGGTGGCTGGTACAGGCAGATCCACCGTCTCAGCAGGCACCATCTCTAGGGGTCCGCCGAAGTACCCGGCAAGGAAGAGGCTCTCGTCCGCGTTCTCCGGCAGCGGGAGTCCGCCCATCATTGCCAATCCTGGCTCAACGCCGAGAGCGAGTACGATTGGCATTGGTTTGCCCAATTGAATCCATTTCGAACGGATGATGCCTAGATGCTGCGGAGGCGGGATCAGGCAAGCGAGGCGATTGCGATCGACAATCATCATCCGATTCACGGAGTAGTTCGTCCATGACCCATCAGGAGTTCGTGCGATGTTCAGTCCGTAGGTTTGAATGTAGCGCCCACCGTCGTTTGGGGAAATCCACGGTGTAGGTAACGCGAGAACATCGACCTGATCGCCAACCATCACGTTTTCCTTGCACGGCGCGTCGGCTTTAGCGAGTATCCGGTGCGGAATAGGTTTACGCTCGTGCGCCGCGACGATGGCTTCGAGGAGCTCCTGCCCGGATGCATCTGGTCGATGCCCTAGCGCAATGGCAAGCCGGGCGAGCGGCATGCCGGATCGAGAACTCAGTGCAGCAGGTGCTCCTAGAACCCGGAAACCGCTCGCATCGTACCCCTTGACCCGGTTAAACAACGGGGCTGGTGCTCGGAGATCGTAGCTGCGGCGAATGATCGCGCCGATCTCGAACTTCCAGTCGACCTCCACATCAATCGGCTGAATGTCGCCAAGAATTCGGAGCTCGTCAATGTATTCACGCAAACTGCGCAGATGCTTCAGCCTTTGCATCGTTTCTTCTCTTCGGCGCGCCTTCGCTCTGCGGCCCCTTGTGGATCGGTGAGGATATCAACCCACAGCGGATGAGGTGAGGGCTCTGCGTCATATTTGTCGTGCCAGTTCCACCACCGATAGGGTGGGGTTTGGGGGTAACCCTCGGGAGAATCTTCCCAAGTCTCCTGACGACCGAGCGGTGTGATATCGAGGTAGCTCCATGTACTGCCCATCGCCTCATCACCACGGTTGTTGATGAAGTAAGTACGGAACACCTGCTCGCGGTCGCGAAAGAAGACATCGTGGCCGTGCCATTGATCGACACCAAAGTCCACGTCAAAGCTGTCTGTGATGGTATACCACGGCATTGCCCAGCTCATTCGCGCCTTCAGGCGGGCAATGTCCTCCTGCGAACCGCGCGACACGAAAGCAAGTGTCGTATCGCGAGCATTGAGATGGGCCAAGTGAGCGACCTGATCGGCGAGAAAAGAACATCCCCGACAGGCATGCTCGGGCCAGCCGAACACCCCTGGCTCAAAGAAGGCGCGGTAGACGATCAGCTGTCTCCGGCCATCGAACAGGTCGAGCAAGCCAACTTTGCCGTTGGGCCCGTCGAACTCGTACTTCTTCTCTACTGCCATCCATGGCATTCGGCGGCGTTCGGCGGCCAAGGCATCACGGGAGCGAGTGAAGGCCTTCTCCTTCGCCAGAAGCTGCTTATGCGCGGCGTCCCACTCTCGCTGCGATACTACCGGGGGAGTTTTCATCGCTAGATGCGCTGCGACGTGCTTATGCTCTCTCTCCTCGTCGGTTGCCATGTCATTTCTCCTGCAATCGCTTAGAAAGACCCAGAAGCTCAGGGCTAATGTCAGCCCAGGCCGTTGCCATTTCGTATTGATATGCCAGGTGCAGCACTCCAGCTTCGTCCCAGGGTTTACCGACGATTTGCAGCCCGAAAGGCAGCCCATTCTGATCGAAACCGCTCGGTATGCTGATTGCGGGGAGGCCGTAATAGTTGGCAAAAACCGTGTTAGCCGCCGAGAGAGCCTGACCATTATTGCGCGCTTCCTCGACCGTTGGAACTGCCGCGACAGTCGTCGGCAGGAGCATGACGTCGATGTCGTGAAACGCCTCAGAAGCGATCAATCTGCGATCAGATTCGATTTTTCTCAAATCGCTTACAGGGTGGCGAAGCGGTGCAGCCACATTTGTTGTTGTGCAGCCGAGAGCACGGATCTGTTCAACCGCTACGTGAAAGGCTTGGCGGACCTTTTGGTGCGCCTCAAAGTTATTCGCCACCCCAACACGCAGATTGAGATCCTTCCTGATCGCTTCCAGATAGCTTGGTCTCTCGCTCTGGGGACGTTCGGCGAGGATGTCCAGAACAATTGCCACATCTTCGACGCTCCGTGCCATAATTCCTGGGTGGCTGAACCAGCGGATCATCTCCCCGGGATCCTCTTCACCTTCGAGAATGCCCCTCGGACTGATAAGGCCGTAGGTTCCTTTGAAACCGACGACGCCGCAGCAAGATGCAGGTAGACGGCAAGATCCTATTGCGTCCGTATCCAGCGTGGCAAAGCACATGCCGCTCGCAACTGCCGCGGCTGACCCGGAAGATGATCCCCCAGCAATATAGTCGACATTCCAGGGGTTTCGAACTGGCCCGAACGCGCTCTCTACGCCAGTGGTACCCATTCCAAGTCGATGCATGTTGGTCTTGCCAATGACGATTGCACCGGCCTTCTTGAGTTTGGCGACGCCAACCGCGTCGCTCTTTGGGACGCGATTCTTGAAGCCCTCAAAGGCCGCAGTTGTTCGGATATCAGCTGTATCGTAGAAATCCTTGACTCCAATCGGTATGCCTTGCAACGGTCCGCGGACTCTCCCTGCAGCGATTTCAGAGTGAGCCAATCTGGAGTCTTCGCGTGCCTGGTTCGGCAACACTGTGATAAACGCGTTGAGGGTTGGATTCAGTCGTTCGATCCGATCTAAGCACGAATCAACAATTGCTACCGGCGACACTTTGTGTTTGAGCATCTGCTGATGCACAGTTCGTATGTCCACATTCATCTGATCCACTGCCGAGATTGATTGGTGCTGCGTCATGAATCCGCTCGCTGACCCTTCGCCTGAATTGGAATCCACACCTCGAATCCTCCCAGTCCAGTCGCTGAATTGAATTGCTGGTCGTACCGCTCGAACGCTGGCGCATCAACCGCCTGATGACCCGAGTTCGGTAGCCAGTGATTCCAGATTGTGTTCCACACGCTGCGGATCGTTGAAATATGATCCGGCCGTCGGAACACTGCATAATTCTGCTCCGGAATGCGCAAGCAAGTCCAAGCTCTGGATATGCCCGTAAAATCCCTGACGGTCGCAGCGCATATATAATCGAAGTTCCCTGCTTCATCGTCGTTGCAGAACACGCCATAAGCGGCACCGCCGATCTGTCCGGGGATGTGGCTCAGGTGCGGCGCAAAACGTTGCCACTGCGAAGGAATCGCGGCACTCGTTTCGCACGAGTAACGTTCTGCCAATCCGGCTACGAGCAGCCGTTCGCCTTCTTCAAATCGCGGTGGCTCAAGCCGGATGGTCAGAAAATCGTCGAGTTTGATAGGTCCGATCAACTCCAGCTTCATCGCCTTCTGTTGCGCTCTAGCTGCCTCGGGTGTCAGGCCAAACTCAGCACGAAATGCGCGGGTAAATGCCTCATGTGAGCTGTAACCTGCATCAAGTGCAACGGAAAGAATATCCGATGCGCCGTTCAGCAGAGCTTTTGCCGCTTCGCTCAGGCGGCGGGCTCGCACGTAGCTCATGATCGAGCGGTTTGTGGCCGCGCCAAACGCTCGCGTCATGTGAAAACGTGATACTCCAGCGGCCCTGGCAACGTCTCCGAGGTCAATATCACCTGCAAAGTGACTCTCTATGAACCAGAGGGCCTTCTCAACCGGATTCATCGGGCGCCTCCTGTGAGCCCACAGTTCAGTATGACCGTTATTGGCATCATCGGATTTGATCGAAATTGCTCAGGATGGACTTCTCCGAATATTCGCCGCGCAGGGCCTCGCAACTGCCTTCCCCGAGCGCGGATCGAAATTAGATGTCCGGTGGTTCACCCGGACAATCGCTTAGTCACCACGATGGTGATGTCGTCGTGCTGTACTCTCCTGGAGAATCCGAGAACCTCGACGGTGATCGCCTCAGCGAGATCCCGGGCAGTAAGGTCCCTGTTTTTCCAGATTGCGTCGATGAGGCGGGCCTCGCCAAATTCCTCGTCTTCCTCGTTCACCGCTTCTGTCACGCCATCTGTGTAGAGCACAAGAATGTCACCCTGGTCCATCGTCGTCTCGAACAGCGAGCACTCCCATCTGTCGAAAAGGCCGATCACGGTATTAGCGGACTCGAGCTTTTCAACAGCGGTTTCTCGAAACAATAGCCCGGGCAGATGGCCGCAGTTGGCGTAACGTAACCGATGCGAAGGTGAATCGTACTCGGCATAGAACAGCGTGGCATAGGCGCGCGAGTCTGTGTTCCGAAACAGTGTTTGGTTCACCAGGGAGAGCGCTTCTTCAGGACAATTGGCTAGCCGCGCACTTTGGCTGCGAAGTGTTGCCTGAAGATGGGCCATGAGAAGCGCGGCGCCCATTCCTTTCCCTGCGATATCGCCAACGATACAAGCCAGGCGATCTTCTCCCAGCTCGAGAAAATCATAATAATCGCCGCCTACGGCACGCGCCTGTAGACAGGTTCCAGCGCAATCCAGTGTGGGAATGGCCCGCAAAGCATGGGGAAGCAATCGCATCTGGACCTGCTTGGCCAAATCGAGTTCCTGAGCGGCGAGATGCTGAGCCTCGCGGCGCTTCGCCTCCGCTTCCCGCCGATTTTCGATGGCCTGCGTTACGCCGTCGAAGCCTGAGAGTCCGAACAAGTTGCCATCCGGATCTTGAAACCGGCAGAATTTTCCGCCCCACTCCGGCGTGTATGGTGCGGTCGGGAATTTCACGCCTCGCTCAGACCATTCTCGATATCTGGCTTCCACGTCCTCGGCCATGAACGTGATGAGACTAGATTGGCCCGGCACCACAAAATCCATGAAACCGGGCGACTGCACTACTAACGCGAGCCTTGCCGTTCCATCCGGCGGGGCAACTTCAATCCAGCGATATCCGGACGGGAACTTCACATCAGTCATCAGCCGGAATCCGAGGTTTTCGACAAAGAACTTCTTGCTGCGCTCCTGGTCCGTTACATAAACGCTGACAAAGTTGAGCCGGAGAAAGCGACCTTCCCGATCGGGGCTGAAGTCGCCACCTTCGTGCTGAAAGGGATGTTCCATCCCGTGTTCAACGAAGACAATCTCGTCGCTGATTGATCCTGGCTTCGGGTCGTGGTCAGTGGTCGTCGACATGATTCTGCCTCTGTCGGAAATGACAGCCTTGGTATCGGGCCGCTTTTTCATTGGATCTTCAGCGGATAGTAATAGACTAAATCTCCGTCATCGAGACGCGTGCCGAGCAAGTAATCGCCGGCCGGCGTCTGTCTTCCACGTCGCGCAACCTGCCCGAGAGTAGCTCCATGAGAGCTTGCGTCTTGCATTCTGCCGCATACCCCTGTCGAGCAGCACGAAAAATTGAGCGATTGGCGTACGCGTAAAATTTCGGATCGTGCCGATATTTGCGCATACGTTTGCTGCGGCATTGATGAGCACCGAAGGATTGGCCGAGGAGGTGCCGAGCGCCTTTTCGATGAGCCTCAAAAGAGTCTCGCGCGTCTTTTCGCCTACGGGATTGCCGTGGCGGTCTCGAAATTCAACGCCGTCCCATGCCATGCCGGATGACGCTCCAAATTCGCCTCTTAGGGTCGAAAAAATACTAGGCTTTTGCAGGGATAACCGGAATCGCCCCATACGCATCCCTCATTAAACTCAAGAGTTTTCCCTTGTTGCCTGCTGAGGAGCGAGGTGAGATCCACTACTCTGCATTTTACTCGGAAGCCTCGATGCGCTTCCTGCTTCCGAGTAGCGCCGTCCAGCGGAAGAACTCGTGCAACATGCTGTTGCACAAATTTCCTGGCGCCAATAAGCTGCCCCATCCTTGATTATGTAAGAGATCGCCGCGCGCAGTAATCGTATGCCGCGTTGGACACGGTTGGAGTCGCGGACTGAACCAGGGAGCGAATTGACCTCGCCAGCAAAAATGGCTTCGTTCGCATGAGTTGCCGGGAATATAGAAAGCCATTTGCCCGGAATGACCTGAACGACCACAGTTCCCTTACAAATCGGGTAAAATTTGCCGTTGACAATAAGGCAATCCTTATATAAGCTGTTAGTGATAGATCATCCATGAATCTGGATACAGCCTTTTCCGCTTTGGCAGATCCGACGCGTCGCGCAATTCTGGCACGTCTCGCCGAGGGCGAAGCAACCGTAATGGAACTGGCTGAGCCGTTCGAGATGACGCAACCGGCAATCTCCCAACACCTGAAAGTGCTGGAAGAAGCCGGACTTGTGACGCATCGCGTGGATGGCACGCGACGCCCGCGCCGACTCGCGAAGGGAGGCATAGAAGCAATGGACCAGTGGCTGGCAATGTTGCGCGAGGCGCTGGAGAGGAATTACAACCGGCTGGACAAGGTTCTGGCCGACATGGGGCATGCAAAACAACCGACAGCAAAAAGAGGACAAAAACGATGAGTAAATTGACGCTGAAAACTGAAGCTGACACTCATGTGGTTGTGACCAGGCGATTCGCCACATCTCCGGAGGCTGTGTATCGCGCTCATACGGATCCGAAGCTGATTCAAAAATGGTTGCTCGGCCCTGAAGGTTGGACGATGCCCGTCTGCATCAGCGAGGCTAAGCCGGGCGGCAAGATCCGTTACGAATGGGCCGACGGCAAAGGGCGTAGTTTTTACCTTACGGGCGAATATCTCGAATTGGAGCCGTACAACCGGATCGTTCATGTTGAGCGGATGCATCTGCCAGATCCTACACCGGACAATCATGTTGAAACGAGATTCGATGCAGACGGCACAGGTACGCTAATGACCATTCGCATGACGCTACCCGATGCTCAGACACGGGCAGCCATGCTTGCGACCGGTATGGAACGTGGAATGGAAGCCAGCTACGCCCGATTGGAAGCGATGATCCAGGGTGCATGATTTTGATCGCGCAGCGAGAATTCCGAGCCGATCAATGGATGACGGCTGCGAGCTCTGGAGGGACTGAATGAACAACGCGACAAGCTCTGATTTTTCGATGAACAAACGGTCGCGGATCGTGGAGCCGACAGCCTGGTTGGCCATCGTCTCGACTACCGCCGCGGTCTTGCTGCTGATTGTTCTGCATGTATTGAGTCCAGAATTTTCGCCGGCTTGGCGCATGGTGAGCGAATATGCATTCGGTGACTATGCCTGGGTGCTTTCCCTGATGTTCCTGACGTGGGGCATTGGGACCTGGGCATTGTCGGTCGCCATCTGGGACCAGGTACAAACCAGGGCTGGAAGAGTGGGCTTATACTTTCTGATTGTCGCCGGTATTGGCGAGGCACTGGCTTCTGTCTTCGACATCAAACACGAAATCGGGCATGGGATCGCAGGTCTGCTTGGAGTTATCGGCTTTCCCATTGCAGCTTTCCTGCTAAGTGTTGCGCTGGGTCACAACGAAACCTGGAGCGCCCTACGAAAAGCGCTTGTTTGGATCGCGAATCTAAGCTGGATCAGTATCGTTCTGCTTGCGGCCACAATGGCGATTATGATGATGCAACTCTCTCGGGCTAATGGAGGCCATTTGCCTCAGCATGCGCCGAAATCGCTGCCTCCCGGAGTGCTTGCTTTGGATGGATGGGCAGACCGTCTGATTGTGTTGTCTAACTGCGCATGGGTGCTCCTCGTTGCATGCCGCGCGATTCAGATGTGCCGCAGATATTCAAAGGCAGTCAACCATGCTAGCGGCCATTATAGAAGCGAGTTAGCCTCGGCCGTAGGTAGTGATCTGAAATTCGAATCAACGAACCACCAAAATCTAGGAGAACAGCTATGACGAGCACAACATTCGAAGATAGGCCGGCAGCGATCTCAGTCCGAGCAGCGCGGCTGGCGATGGGGGCGATCGTTCTGTATCAGGCTCTATTGATCCTATTGATCTTCCTCAGGCCGGACCTGGATCCTTCCTGGCACACGATCAGCGAATGGGCTATTGGACCGTACGGCTCAATCATGTCAGCCGCGTTTCTCATCTCGGCACTGAGCTACGCGGCGTTGCTCTTGATGCTCAGATCGCAATTGCATGGAGTTTCCGGCCGTATTGGATGTCTCTTACTCTCGATTTGCGTGATTGGGGCGACTGGGGTCGGGCTCTTTAAAACAGATCCCATGCCGATTCACCCTCCACTATCGATAAGGGGCACACTTCACGTGGTATTCGGCACGAGCCAACTAGTGCTACTTCCGTTCGCGGCGTTCTTTATCAATCTCAGCCTAGTTCGCTACAACGAAGCATGGAGACGGGCGCGGCGACTCTTACTCTGGACGGGCGGGCTGCCGTTGTTCGGTCTTCTAAGCTTCGTAATTCACTCAGCTATCTTTGTTTTTCCATTGGGACCGGGGGCTTATGGTCCCGGCGTAAACATCGGCTGGCCTCCACGGTTCGCATTTTTCACCTATATGCTGTGGGTCGTAACTCTAAGTTGGCAAGCGATCCAGTGCAGCCGCCACACGACTAGGGCGCGTCAAGAGAGGGACGACCATTATGGACGATACCAGTTTCAAAACGGTTGATGAATACATTGCGGGGCAACCAGAGGCGACCCGGGCCGAACTCAAACACGTGCGGAACACGATGAAAATACTGGCCTCGATGAGTTTGGACCAGTTCGCCGCTTTTCATTGAACTGCCGAGGGAACGGAGCAACACCTGATCAATATGAACACTTCGTCACGAACAAGGGTGTCAATTACGTTTCGGGCCTAAGGAGACTAACATTTTAATGCGAATCTTTGCGGCAGGTGTAACGGGCGCGCACGGAGAATGAGTTGAACATGGTGATAAATTACTGCATCGCTATCATGATTTGGCTGAGCGTCGGGTTCGTCGCGCCGGCCCTCTTGGTTGCCCAATCGTCCTCGGGTTCCGAACAACAGGCGCGTCAGAAAGAAAGTGTCCCCGGACTCCACGACTTCGATTTCCTAGTGGGTCACTGGCGAGTCCATCATCGAAAGCTGAAGGAGCGGCTTGCCAACAATCACGAGTGGATCGAATTTGAAGGGACATTGGTCAGCCAGCCACTGATGGGCGGCTACGCTAATGTCGATGACGATGTGTTCGAGGTTCCGGGCGGCGCATACCGCGGCGTAGCCCCCCGTTTGTTCGACGCGAATTCGCAGCAGTGGTCAATCTGGTGGCTCGATAGTCGCGCACCATCGGCACCTTTAGATCCACCCGTGAGAGGCAGTTTTCATAACGGCGTAGGAACATTCTACGCCGACGATACCTTCAACGGGAAGCCAATTCGCATAAGATTCATATGGTCCAAGATTACCCGCACATCATGTCACTGGGAGCAAGCGTACTCCCCCGATGGCGGCAAGAACTGGGAGACTAACTGGGTGCAGGATCTCAAACGAGTGCAATAATTGGCTTGCCGGTAAAATCCCATCAGAACCGCAGCTGGGCCGAAAGGATCGCATGAAAGCTGCCTTCATCGAAGAGTTTGGCCCTCCCAGCGTGATTCAATACGGTGACCTTCCGATGCCACAGATGGGTCCCGAAGATGTTCTCGTGAAGGTGAGCGCCGTGACGGTAAATCCCATCGATACCTACATTCGGAGTGGCTCGTTTGAAACGCATCCCCAGTTCCCGTTCGTCATTGGCCGTGATATGGCCGGTCAAGTAGTCGAAACGGGGGCCAAAGTGAAGCAGTTGCGGGCAGGCCAATGGGTCTGGTCCAACAATCAGGGCTACGCGGGACGCCAAGGCACGTTCTCGGAATATTGCGTCATTCGGGAGAACCTCCTTTATCCCCTGCCAGACGGCTCAGATCCCGTCGAAACCGTTGCCGTTGTGCATTCAGCTCTGACGGCGGCCCTGGGGCTGCAGTTAAAGGCCGATCTCCAGACAGGTGAAACGCTGTTCGTAAATGGTGGTGATGGGAATGTCGGAACGGCGGTATTGCAAGTGGCCAAGACTTTGGGAGCGAAAGTAGCGGTGACATCAGCGTCTCAGGAAAAAACGAAATGGTGCAAGGAACTAGGGGCGGACGCCGTGATCAACTACAAAACCGAGGATGTCACTGAGGCGGTCCATGCGTTCGCACCAAAGGGAGTGAATGTTTACTGGGACGCGACAGGGCAGCCGGACGCGCGCCGCGCCGTCGAGGCAGTAGCACAGCGGGGTCGAATCATATTCATGGCTGGCCGGGGTCGCGATACCATCTTGCCCGTCGGGACTTTCTACGTTCGAAACTGTACATTGTTTGGATTTACCGTTACTGAAGCGACGACGGAAGAATTGGCAGAATGCGCATCCATCATCAATAAATGGTTGGCGTGCAAAACTCTAAAGGCCAAAATCGCCCTCCGCCTTCCTCTATCCGATGCCGCCAAGGCGCATTATTTGAATGAATCCGGTTCGTTGTTTGGAAAGGTTGTCCTGCACCCCTAGCGATGGCATTCGACAAACGAGCTTCGCGCAAACGTGTCGTCTATCCCGCCAGGCAACCGATGATACATCTCTATAAACCGGCTGAAGCCTCGTCGAAGTCACCTGATTGTTTTTGGTTTCGGTGGAGTCACCAAGCCATCGATGGTGCCATTCCGTAGCCGCAACTCGATAACGGCGAACACGCGCCATCCGTTGCGGGCCAGCCGCAGGGCTGTTGCGCGGCCAATACCACTGGACGCGCCAGTGATGACGATACTTTTCGCTCTTGGCCTCATGGTCGTAGTTCACACATCTGTGCTCGAGATTCCCCTAGCAAGTCGGATCTCCGGCATTTCGTTCCTCGCAATGCGACGAGGAGTAACGGAAAAAAGTAACAGCCAATTGGTGCGTCACGAAAAGAGTCCTGCCCTCATCACACTCTTGCCAACGCTTGTTGGCCAACTCGGATTTATGTTTTGATGTGGCACACCCAGGCCATAGATGGAGAGAGGTATGCAATGAGAGTCTTTGTAAGCAGGCGCGACTGGCGCAATCGGGCGTCCGTTGATCTCCGCTTTGCTTGTCGTGGGTCATAATGCCATCGGAACGACCATTTCAGAATCAGGCTTGAAAACTCTGAAAGACAAGGGTGCTGATGGCGTCCTGGCGAATGCGGCTGATTTTCCCGCCGTAAAGGCAACGATGGAGAAGGTACGGCCGGATACTGTTCTCGAAGAGGAACTTCACCTCGCGGACGGCGCGCTGAGCTACTTGCGCGCAAGCATATCCATATCCGAAATACGCTGCTCTCTTCAATGCGTCTGCGGGCGCATATACCGCCGCTATCGGTGCCTATTCGTTCTTCGGCACAAATCCGGAGGACCAGGCCACCGTGTCGGCCGACATCGCGAACCTGAGCGTCAGCATTATTGCGCTCGAAACACGTTTCGAGCGGACATGCAGGTTTCACCCCAGGCTGTGCAGCATATCCAGGCAAAAAGCGAAAGATATCCGGGCCCATGCCGGCTCGAACGTCAGTCGGATATTCTCACCGACCTGGAAGTCGCCGCCGCCGTTGCTCAGACAATTCCCGCCGCGGCGCCCTATGCTGCGCTTGGCTCCGTTGTGATTGCAGGAACCCAGCAGGCGGTCGCCGCCGAAACAGCTGTTTCCGGTAGCCGATCAATCTTATAACGGTGACGCCTATCGCGCAGATCGCATAAACGCGCTCTAAGCTCCTACGCTGGCCGGCCATTCCTCAATTCCGGCCAGCGCCAGTGCCGCGCCGAGCAGGGCTAGGTTCTTCGTGAAATGGAAGAAGTCGTTTTGACGCGCGTCCGGGTCTGCCGTATTCCAGAAATCATGAAACAGCGGCGAGACGCTAGCCAAAAACGCGATGATTGCGGCGGCGCCGATTTTGGGCCGGAGCCCCAGCACGATACTCGCGCCGCCAACAATCAGAGTAATCCCTGAAGCCATGACGGCCGTTTCGGGTTCGGGCAGGTTTTTCGCTGCCGCATCTTGCCCGAGCCTTTTCTTCTCCTTGAGTTGGTGGATTCCGACGTAAAGGAAGAAACCGCCGAAAATAAAACGGCCGATCAGGAACGCAGCTTTCATAGCGTGTTGTCCTCGTGCGTTGGATTCAGAACCATGTATAAGTGTTGCTGCTGCAACCTGCCGCCGGCGAATGTTCGATATCGTATTTTCGGATCGATCACCTCAGTAGTCTTGCATCTCCTTTCTGACAATGGCGACGAGCAGGGCTAGAAAAGAGTAACACCCAAATCTTGCGATACAAAAATACTCCCGCTCCATCAAACCTACATGCCAACGCTTGTTGGCGAACGCTCGTTCACTTGTTCGATGTGACACACTCCAGCCGGTAGGCGAAAGGCGGTATGCAATGAGAATCTTTGTAGCAGGCGCAACTGGCGCTATTGGGCGTCCGTTGATCTCCGCTTTAGTTGCCGCAGGTCATGATGCGATTGGCATGACCACTTCAGAAGATGGCCTAAGAACTTTAAGGGACAAGGGTGCTGACGGCGTCGTGGTGAATGCGCTTGATTCTTCCGGGATAAAGAGCGCAATAGAGAAAGTACGGCCCGATGCTGTTATCGAAGAGTTAACTTCACTGCCACGAAAATATACGCCCGAGGAAATGCGTGCCGCTGCCCCCCGCGATCACAAACTCAGACTTGAAGGTGGGCGAAATGTACAGGACGCGGCGCAAGGCGCAGGCGCGCGGCGCTACATTGTGCAGTCCACTGGTTTTTTCTATGCCCCGGGTCCCGGCTTGGCGGCAGAGACAGACCCGCTGGCGATGAATGCGTCGCCTGCGATTGCTGGCAGTGTGCGGACTTACATGCAGATCGAGGAGCGAGTACTTGGTGCGCCCGGTCTGGAGGGAATCGCCCTGCGCTACGGGTTTTTTTATGGTCCGGGAACATACCATGATCTCGCGAGCGGGAGCGTCACGGAACAGGTACGCAAACGGGAATACCCCGTGATCGGCTCTGGTCAGGGGGTATATGCGTTCGTGCACGTGGAGGATGCCGCGGCTGCAACTGTAGCCGCGCTCGAAGGCGACCCAGGCGTCTATAACATCGTTGACGACGATCCTTCTGAGCTGGAAGTTTGGCTGCCGGCATTTGCGAGCGCAATTGGCGCGCCGGAACCGCCACGCATTAGCGAAGAGGATGCGCTGAAAACTGCTGGACCTGATTCTGTCTATTACGCAACGCAGCTGCGAGGCGCTTCGAACTTAAAGGCAAAGCGCCAGCTTGGCTTCGCACCGAGAAGACTGGAGTGGCTCGCAAAACGGTCTGCGACCGCCTGACTAGCGGCTGACGAACCATCACAAAAGTATGCAACGCAATCGAGTTACGCATGAACACAAAACAGAGCTGACTCAGAGTCACCCATGAATACCGGCGCCACTTCCAGGCAAAATGACGACATGCCGATCCCTCGCGAAGGCATTCTCGTTACCCAGCTGCTTATCGTACGGGATGTTGCCCGGTCTAGAGCGTTCTATTGCGACATTCTCGGCGCGCACGCACTGCGAGATGGATCTCCCGCGATTCTGCGTTTCTTTAACACTTGGCTCATCCTCTCTCCTGAGGGAGAGGCGACAGACGATAGGCCCGGTGTTGATGCGCGCGCGCCCGGCGAAGCGAAGATTCTCACCAGCGCATTGAATTTGAGAGTCGCCGATATCCAGGACATATATGAACGGTGGCTGAGCCGAGGCGCGGATTTCCTCACACCGCCAAAGCAGCACGCTTCCGAAATTCGCTGCTATCTACGCGATCCGGACGGTCACCTTATTGAGGTTGGCCAGGCAACTGGAACTTACGCATGACACGGCATCTGAAATCGTTTCCGATGTGCTGATGGCCGGACCGTCTGCGGGGGGAGTTCGAATGAATTCAAAAGTCACTGACGTGTTAATTGTTGGGGCTGGCCCGACTGGTCTGACGCTTGCTGTTTCGCTGCTCGCACGTGGCCGTCAGGTCACTATCGTAGACAAACTGAAAGAGGGTGATAACACGTCGCGCGCAGCTGTCGTTTATCCTGGCACGCTGGAGTTGCTCGATCCGTATGGCGTAGCCGAGCGACTAGTTGCACGAGGCATCCGGACGCCAAAATTCACGATACGTGATCGTGACCACGTGCTGATGCCCGTCCCATTCGATAAATTGCCGACTGCCTTTCCATATGCTCTGCTGGTATCTCAAGCGGCCACCGAGGCAGAGTTGCTGAAGAGATTGGAGCAGCTCGGTGGAAATGTGCTTCGGCCATGCGAGGTCACGAGGATCACGGAAGAAGAATCCGGCGTCACCGTGGCATTTAGCGGAGGCGACACGATGCGCGCGCGTTTCGTTGTAGGAGCGGACGGAGTGCACAGTTTCGTCCGGCAGCAGGTGCAGATCGCTTATGAGGGCGATAGCGCTGGAGAATCGTACTCGCTCGCCGATGTGCGGTTGAAGGGAGGCGTTCCCGACGATGAGTTGGTCGTGTATTTCTCCCCTGCCGGACACCTCGTTGTCTTGCCGCTGCCCGGCAGCATTCATCGCGTCGTAGCACACGTCAAGGACGCCCCCGAAAACCCCGATATTCCGTTCTTGCAGGAATTGCTCGATACCCGGGGCCCAAAATCGGAGCGCACCGTCGTGCACGAGGTGTTTTGGGGTTCGCGGTTCTTGACCCATCACGCACTCGCGCAGCGCTTTCGCACGGGACCCATTTTGCTTGCGGGCGACGCCGCTCACGAACACAGTCCTTTAGGCGGTCAAGGTATGAACCTTGGTATTCACGATGCTATCGCCCTGGCGCGGGCACTATCGGCCGTGCTTGGAGGCGCAACGACCGACCTACTCGACTCCTATGGTGAGGCACAGAATCGCATTGCAAAAGGCGTTATCAACGTCACCGACATGCTTACGAAAATCGCGACCACGAGTGAGCATCTGCGGGGAATTCGCAACGTGATTGTGGATGTGCTCGACCCCATGGTACATAGCCGTCTCGCCTGGCGGTTATCACAACTCGGCTACGAGAAAGAAATTCGCGAAAACATTCAACTCATTTAGCCAGACGGCATGCGCCCTAGCCACCTTCTAAAGCGTATCGAGATAAGCCTGAATGGTTGCACCGATCTTCTCTTCAATGAAGTCGTGCGGCATCGCGGTTACCTCGGGGTATTTCAACACATATCGTAGGAATGCGAGCCCGATCATCTGCGTGGCGACAAGGGCGGCACATTGCTCCGCTTTCTTCATAGCGCAATATCGCTTTATGAATGGCACTAATTGAAGCTGAAAGATGTCGTGCATACGCTTGGCGGCTGAGTTATGAGTTGCGGCAGAACGAAGGAGGAGCTGCATGTCGGACTTTGTTTCCCAGCGCTTTAGAAAATGCGCTACCATCGCGCGACCTAAATTCTGACGATCAAGTTTTCCGAGATTCGGCAATTCCAGGTCGAAGCTGGTCGCCGCTTTGAAAAGCTTCTCTTTGTTCTGGAAATATCGCATCACCATGGAGGGGTCGATTGCGGCTTCCGCAGCCACGGAGCGAATCGTCGTCCGCTGATACCCATGTGCCGCAAACAGACGCTTCGCTGCCGAAAGTATGCGGGCTTGGGTTTCGACGGACGTGTGTCGTTTCATGTCTCACTACATAGTAGAGGAGAAGGGCTTTTACAAAGACTCGCTCGGCGACGTTGAGATGCTTGAGGGGTCCTTCACTGCCGCTGGGATCTTTTAGCCTGTCTGATCAAGTCTGGCTGGCCGGCACGAACGCTGTACCAAGAGTTGTACTGCGCCCGCGGCGAAATGGAGAACCGCATTAAAGAGCAGCTTTCTTTGTTTGCCTCGCGCGTGAGCGCCGAAACTTTACGCGCCAATCAGCTGCGCCTGTACTTCTCGGCGCTGGCTTACCTGCTGCTGCACGGCTTGCGGCGGCTCGGGCTGGAGGGCACGGAACTGGCCCGCGCGCAAGCGCACACGATTCGGCTGCAGTTACTCAAGATCGGCGCGCAAATCCGGGTTACCGTTCGAAAAGTCTGGATCTCGCTGGCCTCCAGCTTCCCGCGGCAAAACATTTTTGCGCTCGCCTGGAATCAACTCCGCTGCTGAGCACCAGCAGCCGCCGAAAAAAATTCGCCGCCGAGTGGTCCTTCGGGATCAGTGTCGCGGAATTCGCACCCGACCACAGCGTAATCGCGCCACAACGGCTCTCTGAGCATGTGTTTCGGGCTGACTTCTGGCCGCGGCATACCCCCGCCGCGTATAACCTCACCCAAGCCAGAGCTTTCAAGCATCCCAGGTCACGGATTTCAAAGTTTGTGAGAGATTGCGGCTAAGTTGCAATGAAGTCAGTTCTCCTCAAATCCCGCATTCTCGAACTTTAGCGTCCGGCAATTCTCTGTGACCGTTCGCACCACGTTGTCGGGTGCGCCTGAAGGGACTTCAGCATTGATTTCGATTGTCACCGATACCTTGGCGTCGAGCAGGCTGGTCAGGTGCTGGACCACAGACTCGGCGATTACACCAACATCGCGCGAGAGCCGAGTTGCATCGACGTCGACGACGCCGTGAAAACGGCGAGGTGCGCGCGGACGCGTTGCGGTGGGCTGCGCCGCGGTGGTGGCAGTAGACGGGTATTCGGCCAGTGTTCCCGGTGTGGCTGCCGGTGGAGGTGTCGTCACAGACGCGGCGGCCAAATCCTTTTCGATCTGCGCGGAGGCTACTTCCGGTTTCACGACAACGCTACTGGAATCCAGGCGTACGACAGAATGTGTGTGAGGCGGATTCGATAATCCGCGATAGCATCCGGTTGCCGCGTCATATGAATCGGCGTAGGCGAACGTATCCTGCCGCCAAGTCAGCCGGTGGATGCCGTCCTGAATGGCGTCTAGAATCACCTGCGCGTTCTTCACGCGTGGCAGGTAAAGATATTTTGCGAAATCATCAATGAGCTGCTTGATGCCGACGTGATCACCACGCCACAGCGCCGGAAGCTGATCAAATTCAGCGCGGAGGCGAGGCCCTCCCATTGAAACGAACAACAACTCTTCTCTCACAAGACGCTTCGAGGCTCGAACTGCGAGCGGCTCCTGGCCTTGCAACCGCAGTTCCTGCCATTCTGTGCTTGGGAACTTTTCGCCGGCTACCGGTCTTCGTTGACCCGGAACGAGTAGCCATTGATAACACTCGGGCAGGCGGATTCGAACAGTATCTGACGCTGATTTCAACTTGTCTTTTGCTCCGTCAGCTTGAGCCATGTCTACGTTGAGGGTTTTGCGCTCGAAGATGTCTTTCACAATCGATTCCCAGGCAAGTTCGAGCCGAATCGCCTGCTCCAGGTCCGGCCATTTCGGTTGATCGGCCGCCAGGAATACGAGCATATTCCCGCAGTTCCGGCCTGCACCGCCCTTTTCGAGGATCTGCACTGCTTGCAGTCGAGCCGGACTGCTTTCTTGTTTAGGCGCGTGCGGATACTCCGGCCCCAGAATCACCAGGCGGGCTTCCGGCTCGTCCAATACCTCATTCGCGCTTGCCGGACACACCTGCACACGCGCGAAATCCCCGCGTTTATTTTTGTCTTCGTGTTCCTTTAAGTGTTGCCGTGCTGCTTCGATCACTTGATCCATGGACAGCGCGGCAGCACGCTCCTGCGCCAGGCGCGCCACGCTAGCTTGTGTGGAGTACCAGTAACGGCTGCCGTCCTGATAGAGATAGGTCGATTGGTCGTAAAGCTTGCGAAGCGCGTCGCCGAAGGTGGCGGAAGTTTCGCCGGGCTGGAAACAACCCAACTTGATGCGCCGGTCTTCGATACCTTTCTTGGCGGCGTCCATTGTTGGCGCAGAACCAATATAGAGCGTGCGCGCTACGCGGCGGCAGGCCGAAAATCGCCCGAAGACTGGATTTTCGCGATCCAGTCTGAGCGGCAGCGAGTTCGGGCCATCAATATCCTTCTCGATCACGAACTTCCATTCCTGTGGCAAATAGCGGATCAATTCTTCCTGTACTGTTGGCGCGTCGACTGGAACGCTCGCCGGCAGAATCAGCAGGTTCTTGTCTTCGCGTATCCAGAGCTGGTGAATGATGGACGACATCAGTCGCAATACGCCGCGCGTGCGCTGAAATCCTTCGAGGCTGGCCCAGTCGGTATAGAGCCGGTCGAATAGTTCGGGGTGCACTGGATAAGCCCGTTGCATCCGGCGCTCGTAATCAGCTTGCGTGGCCTCTTCTGGAAATTCTTTGTGACTCTTGCGGTAATCATCGAGAAATGACCGGATCACGAGATCGCGAGACTTGAGCGCTTCGGGGTCGGTGACGTGCTGGAATAGTCTGCGCCGGACAATCTCGAAGCTTTCCTCAGCGCTTGCCGGACGCCACGCGACAGCAACGCGCTGCATCAGGTTCTTCAGTTGCGCAAGCGCGACTTCGCCGCCTTCTCCGCCAATTTCGTTCTTGCTAGCGGGAATGCTGGCAACCAGCAGCGCGTTATCCACCAACTTTGCGGCTTCCGTTAAACTCTGCACAAATGTGAACTGAACATCGAATGTGCCGCCGAGAATGTCTTGCTTTCCGTATAGCTGGCGAGTATAGGCGATCCACTCATCAACCAGAATGAGGCAGGGCGAATACTTTTTCAGCAGTTCGCGTAATTCATCTCCGGGGCTGGTACAGGCTTCGTCGGCATGGCGAACCATTTCGTACCCTTGTTTGCCGCCGAGTTGCCAGGCCAGTTCGCCCCAGAGCGTTCGCACTTCGGTCCCGTCTTTTTTACGATGCACTTTGCCCGGCGTGATGCGGTTGCCAACGAGAACGGCACGGTTCACCTTAGTAGGTAATGAGAGCGCCATCTCGCCGGCGACCGTCTCCATGCCCGGCAGTTGCCCCACAGGCACACCGGCGAACAAGTGATACAGCGCCAGCATGGAGTGCGTTTTCCCGCCGCCGAAGTTCGTTTGCAACTCCACGACGGGATCGCCGCCCTGCCTGGATAGCCGGCGAATTGCGTTCTTGAGCAGAACCTGCAGACCTTCCGTGATAAAGGTGCGCCGATAGAATTCAATCGGGTCACGGTACTCATCGGACCCTTCCCCGAGATAGACCTGCCATAGATCGGCGGCAAACTCAGCTTGAGCGTAGCGCCCGGAAGCTACGTCGGGATGCGGTGTGATGATGTCGCGCCAGGGTTTTAGCCCGCCTGCAGGTCGGCCCTCAACCGCAACCGAGGCTTCTTTCCGCTTCTCCCCTCGAATCTGTTCTTCAAACTTCAATCGCAGAAGTTCGGCTTTCATTTGCTCGACACTCGAAGCTTCGGAAGCAGAAATAGCGGTTAGCAACCGTGCCACGGAATCCAGCGCTCGGTACGCGTCGTCCGTGGAGAAGGATTTCTGATGCGCGTACTTATTACGGACATCGCGCAGCTCATTTAATATGGTCCGCTCCGATGGACCGAGCGTCTTTTGGAAGCAGTCCTTCCAAAGGTCCAGCATCACCGATATGAGTGCCTGAACATCCCAGTTCAGAGCGCCGTTCTTCGCCTGGAGAGATCTTGTCTGCCAATCAGGGAAACTCGGCATAGCGACATCCACCCACCGGTTTTTGTAAATGGCTTTCAATTCCCGCTCGACAAACGGGCCGAGCCCCGCTTTCAGTTGATCGAGCCCTCGCCCGACACGCTCAGTATTTGTGATTGCCATCAGGCTTCTCCAACCAGTGCAAATTCCTGGGCACGAATAGAGGGCCAGGCTACAACTAACGAGTTGTAGTGCCCGGCTTCTTCGGCCCATCCTTTACGTTCGCAAAGTGTATACAAGCGATACGCCAGTTCGCGCGCGGTTTCCGCCATGCTGCCCGCTTTCGCCGCCAACTCGCGCGCACCATCTTGTCCTTTCGTTTCGAGCATGCGAATAAGTTGCTGCGTAACCTCCCAAACTGTGACCCGCACCGTCGTAGATGGGTCCCAATCCTCGGGAAGTTCTTCGCGCTTTAGCAGCCGGACCTTCCCGGCACGCGATGAAACGATTCCGGCGTGCTGCATACCCTCCACGCTGAGCGCCTTTGCATTCGCGAGTGTGTTCGCATCGCCAAACAGCCCTTCGCCAAATTGATACTGTTCAAACCAGGCGAGTGCCCAACGCGTTTCGGAATCGTAGTCGCTTTCCTGTTCACTCAACACTTCATCGAGTGCCTGATTGATCAGCCCGAGCGCAACACGTACCCGCATTGAGCTGCCATCCGATTCGATAACCTTCTTATATCGGGAAAAGATCGCCATACCCGGTCCAATGGCTGCCTGCTGGAGATCGACGGCCGGGATGTTCTCTTTTTGAAGAAGTCGAATGGCCGGGCCGAGTTCGCCTTTCAGGGCGGCGAGAAAGTCCTTTCGTGTACTGACCCGCGCGGAGTCGGCGCGCGGGCGACAGACGAGGACGATTGAAGAGGCAAGCGCATTGGAGCCGATTGAACGTGGTCGATTGCTCAATTCGCTCCGCATGGGCCACGTGCCGCCAATTTGAAAATCTGCGCGAAGCAAACCTTCCAGCATTGTTTCCCAACCGGTAGAGACGGTTGCACCTATATCGCCACTCTCTGGATCATCCTCCGTCTCGGACTGTTTAAACGCATAGAAGACTGTCAAGGGATAGTCGGAATCCTGATGTGCTCGGATGCGCTTCATCGCCTGCGCAAAACCAGACTCGAAGAACTCGCGGGCTTTTTCCTTATCTCCCTCGAATCGGAACGGCGTTGCTACAAGCTCTTGCGACTTCGGCACCAGGAGAGTGTTGAAAAGATCGGGGTGCACGGAGGAGAGACAGCGGCGTAGCCAAACATAAAAAAAGTCCGATAGATCCGCATAAGAAATGTTGTCGTAATAAGGTGGATCTGTCGAGAACGCGAACTCGCCAGACCGCAATTCTGAGGCGTCCAGTTGCTGCACTTGAGCCTTGCCGATCGACGGAGTCGTTTCCAGTGCTTTTGTTAAATTGCCGAGACTAACACGAAAATCCCCGGCCGAATTGCTGAAGACGTTCGCTTCTGCGAAGTCCCAGAGCATGGAAATCGCCTGCTTTGTAAAGAGATGCCGGACCTGAGTTTTGGTGTTCTCCCACATGCAGAGTGAGTTATCGATATCGCTCAGTCGGCTCACACCCAACGCCAAATACGTTGCTATTGCGTCGGCGTATCCCTGACCCGCTCCGGCTGCGATTGCCTGCCCTCTTGCTTCGCCTACTAGGTCCGAAAATGTTGTTAAGGCAACTAGCTGGCGTGGGGTAAACAGATCTCTGTGCCGAGTCATTCCATAACCCTGAACGCGAAAACCCAACGCTTGTTGAGGCAATTCGGTATCCGGCACCCAATTCGGCTCTGCGTCGTGCGCTATCCGAGCGTGTTCTTCGTTTGGATCCAAATACACCCGTTCGCGAGTACCCTCCGCCACAATCGCCATTAGGTTCGCTCTCATCCTTCCCGCACGCCCCTCGACCCGTATGTGATCAAATGGCACCTTCGTCCCGCAAACGAGGCATTGAGCTCCGTTACGATTCACGGTACCCTTCGGCGCTTTGCCCGCGCCAATCCGCACTCTGAATCGGACTACCTTTGCAGTGTGATCAATTTCCGGCTCAATCCATGCCGCTTTGCCGTCCTTTTTTGAGAGCTCCCACTTTCCGGTAAGGGGCATCTCGGCTTGGCAAGCCGGGTTCGGGCATTTCACCGTTCGTGCCCAAATCCAGGCGATCACAGTCGCTTCGCTTCCGTCCGGCAGCTTCACCGGCGGATAGAGATGCCCGATTCTCTCGTGTGCTTTCTGGCGCATCCACTCGCCGTAATAACGAACATCTTCGGCCAATCCACGCGCACCGGGATAGGCCGAATCTTTAAGTCCCTTTTTCCGAGCCTCGGGATTGATCGGTGCACGATTCGCGAACTTGGGCGGGATTTCAATCAGGGCCTTAGTGATCAGTACCGCGACCGGATTCAAATCGCTGGCGTGCGTTTCGAGTCCAAGCCGTTGGGCTTCGAGCGGGATGGAGCCGCCGCCGCAGAACGGATCGTAGATCGCGGGCGGATTGCCGCCGGTCGATTTCAGTATTTCCGCTTTGGCCTCGTTCAGCACAGCCTGGTTGTTGACGTTTTCCCACGGGACAAGCCGCTCGATAATGTCGAATAACCGCTGGCGCTCCCGTTCCTGATGTTCTTCGGTTGGGAACTGGTCCGGATGGCTGGATGGATCGTCAACAAGCGAGGCGAACAGCACCGCCCGGCAAGTGGACAACGGCTTGCGCGACCACCACAGGTGCAGCGTGGAAGGATGGCCATGCCGAATGGCTTTCTCTTTAGCCGATGCTTTGTTGATGGCTTCTAGGGGCAGCGCGACTTCAATCAATTTCTTCTTCATTCACCATCTCCCGTTTCCGTTTGCACGCGTATTGCACGAAGAATGCGCATTGGGTTCGAATTGGCGTGCATATAAGTTTCTGAAAATAAAGCGCATCTCTGAAAGAATTGCTCCAAGATTGCTCCTAATTGCTCCATTCTTTTGGATTCGGAGCAATTCCGACACCCGCGGCGGCCATGTGCCACCGGCCGCCGCGCGTCAGCCCCGAAAGGGTCACACGTCCTTCATCCCGCAACTCCTGCAGAAGAGTTTGTACTTGCTTGCGAGAGAGCTCTCGTAGCACATCTTGCAAGTCGGCGAGTTTCGCGCCTTCGGGTTCTGACTCCCGGATATGTTTGAGCAGTAACTCCTTCTGCGTTTCGCGGTCCAGGCCTTTCGCGCGCGTGTATTGACCGGTGCGGCCAAGAAAGCTGTGGAAGCGTCTCGACAGGATGTAGCGAACGCCTCTGCCTCTTCCAATGCGCTCGACGATGCCTTGCTCAATCAGATGATCCAGCCTAGGCTTCAGCGAATCGGGAACGGTCCGGTCGCGCTGGAGCTGGTTTAGAACGATCAGATCCGCAGTATCGAATGAGACCTGTTGCTCCTGCCCCACTCTTTCGAGAAACCGAAGAAACTGAGGATTCTGAACCTCGCCGTGAAGCGTGACTGAGACTTGATAATCATCGGTGCCCGTGAAATCCGGTACCGGTTTGCCCTCTTCTATGAGATTCCGATAAATAAGATCGATTCCCTGGCCGGAACGCTCAACCAGCCGGCACCGGGCACATGCCTCGGCAACGCGCCGGTTCCGAGGGGCTTGACGATCCAGCATGTTTTCCAAAGTAATTCCGTTTGGAAGTCCGCCAGGGCTGACGACAATGAGCTTTCGTGGGTATTGGCGGATAAACACAGACCCGGCAAGCCGGTAATCGCGGTGGGTGACTGCGTTCAAAATCGCTTCGCGAACGGCGCGCTCGTTGAAGGTGGGGATTTGTCGAACGAACAGGCCATCTTCGTACTGCTGTACCTCGTTGCGAAGGTTGATTAGACTCCAGAGTTCGTCCAGAATACCGAAGAAACCGTGCCGAAACTCTTGCCGCTGCTGATAAGGAATGGAGGTTTCAGACGAACGATATTCAAAAATAACTTCGGCTTGCCCGAGATACCGGCCGAGCGCAGCGTGGGTACCGAAGAGAATCAGGGCAGCGTAGGTGAGCTTGCCGCCGATCAGGAGTTCGGCATCTTCGAGGCGCTGCTGCAAAGAAGCGCGCGGCGCAACCGATTTAGCATTTCTTTCGCTCCAAAGCGAGAGGAAGCGCTCAACTGAAGCCGTATCGAGATCGTCGAGCGTGGCCCCGGAATAGATTTCGGCGCTGAAATCGGGGCCGCTTTCGAGCAGTATCCGCCGGAGCTCATCTTGCGTCATGGGGCGAAGATCGTCCCCGGCGCGCATCCAATACGCGCCATCGACCTCCAGAGGCATCCCGACCGGGCGGCTTGGCACGCGAAATATAAGAACGCGGCCATTAGGATGCTGAAGCTCTTCGACCTCTATCTTCAGTCGTAGGCGGTCCACCAGGCCGGCAACGGTTCGCTCAGGTTGATCGAACGCGTGTGTGCCAACGACTTTGCGGGGCCGCTTATCCGAAACGCCGAGAATAATTCTGCCGCCGCCTTCATTTGCTAGCGCAGCACAGTACTTCACTAGCTTGTCGAAATGGAAGTTTTGTTTAGCCTCTTTGAATTCGAGGTGTTCGCCTTCCCGTGCGCGTAACCATTCTTCGAGATCTTGAATGGAAGCGGTCACGCGATCAGCTCCGCCCGCTTCAACAGCTCATTGAGCTTGTAGTTGACGCTCTCCACGGAAAACTCCGGCTCCTGCTGAAACGGTCTGCGCAAGTAGTGGAGCCGCGAATCCTGGCCGTCGATTTGTGCGATCGCGAGAATGAAATCCTCGGGCTTGTTCAATGCAGTCAGAATTTCATTCCGGCTGACCGTGACGGTTTCGGCGTCAACCGTGCGCCCCTTTACTTCGATAAAGCGGAGCTTGCCGTCTCCAGGCACGCGCGATTCGATATCGTAGCCGCACTTCTCGGCGCTGACATCGCGGGGCTCAAAGCCTAAGCTCCGCTCGGCGGCGATGACGGCTTGCATGGCGGCTAATTCGATCCGGCGGCGGTCTTCGTAAGATGGCTCGGGTTGCGGCTCCGTTTTGACGGCGTATTTTTCGGGCGCGAGCCGCTTCAGTAAGCCAAGCGGAACGATCACCGCGCCACCAATGGCGACGGGGGGCAGCGGCGAGATCTGCCGTTCCTGCTCTAGTTCCGCCATGCGCTTTTGCAGTCGCGACTGAAGCTCGTCCGCTCGCTGGCGGGCTTTGGCCGAATTAACCTTTGCGTTGACCTTCCCGGCCAGTTCCTGATCCTTCAGTTGATTCGCCCGATGGTCCCAATACGCGATTTCTTTCGTCAGCCGGTCTTTTACCGCCGCCATGGTAAGCAGGATGAGTTCCTCGCGGCGGCGCCGAACTTCGCTCAAATGTTGAGGCACGAGCGTGCCGATTGCGTGCGAGATCACGCGCGATTCCAAGTCGGTCTTCAACCACGCTTCGCGTTCGAGCAGTGGCGCAAGAACTACCGAATCATCCGGCGTGCTTGGCCGGTAATCGAGGTAGGGAGCATAGCCCGCCGAGCTGGTCGATCCATCGGGATCGATCTCCACGAACTGGAGTTGCTTCGAAATGACTCGGCGGTTGCCGGAACGATCCAGGCGCGCATCTTGAATCGAATGCTCCAGGTAAAACAATGCGCGGATCGACTCGCCTTCATCGTCGGAATCGATCAGTACCGCGCCACGTTTCAGCAGATCGCGATTCCGCTCCAGGATCAGGTCAATCGCAGACCCCAGCAACGGATGGCCGGGCGAAACGAACTCGGCCGGCGGCTGGCCAAGCGCGGTCCTCAGCTTTTTCTCGAATGTGATGCGTTCATATTTTGCTAAAACAGGGTCGCCGGTGCCGATTAGACGGTCGCGGTGCCGGATCAGCGCGGGGACGTAGGTGATTTCGTATCGCCGGGGCTCGCGCTCGCGAATTGAGCCGCCCAATGATCGGAATGCTTCGAGGAAAAAAGATTCAATGAAGAACGGCTGAAGGCGGCGGGCCTCCGCGCGTTCCATGTCCTCGCGGATACGCCGGACCTCCGAGACATCCATGCTGTCCTTCGCCAAAGCACGCTGTTCTAGCAACTCCTGGCAGCGAGTTCTGTCAGTGAGATTATCGACCGTTTGGTATAGGCGGGCACGCACATCCGGGCGGTCGCCAAACCGAATAGCTTCGATCAGAAGATCACGAAGGCGCTGTTCGCGGAAGATTTGGCCGAGGATATCGAACACTCCCCCGCCAAGCGCCTTGCGCTGCTCCTCGATTTTTTCCAGCAGGTGCTTATAAACGTCGCCCTCGCGGGTTTCTTCTGCGAGCAGATTCCAGAGGTGGCAAACCTCCGTCTGCCCGATGCGGTGAATGCGGCCGAAACGCTGTTCAATACGGTTTGGATT